>JAEEGK010027393.1_pt1 | contig 11512 bp, 4 predicted proteins | sample 8958771 | NCBI WGS metagenome assembly JAEEGK01 (sample SAMN16246547, study PRJNA631951) | gut metagenome | biome: gut microbiome; feature: rumen; material: SC-attached | host: Bos | place: Iran: Karaj | collected 2018-10 | reverse complement strand
AATAAATAATATAATTTTATTAGCTATTTTAATAATCTTTAATATAAAATATATATAATTAATTATCTAATTTTTTTTTATTTATAAAATGGAAGATAGTTTAGAAATAAACGTTGTAGCTTTTAATCTTGATGATAAAGGCCATAAATGTGGATATTGCAATAATCCAAATGGGAGTTGTTCTTTTGGGTTAACTATTCAAAAATACCCTGCTGAAATATATGAAAAAATGATGAAAGATGGATGGAGAAGATGCGGCGATTATGTATATCTACCAAATTTAGAAAAATCTTGTTGTAAATTATATACTTGTCGATTGGATGTTGAAAATTTTAAAATAAATAAAAATCAAAAAAAAATTATGAAAAGATTTAGAAAATATTTAAGTGGTGAATATGATCCAAGTAAGGAAAAAGAAAAAGAAAAAGAAGAAGAAAAACCTGAGAAAGAAAAAGAAGTAAAAATTGATGAAACCAAAGAAAAAATAGAAAAAATGGTAAAAGAATATATAAAAACTAAAAAATATATAGAAATCATCAATAAATATATAAAAATAGATAATTCTTTAATTGAAGGAAATTTAAATGAATCATATGTAAGAATTAATTCTAATAAAAAATTTAACTTTGATTATTCCATTGATTTTATTTATATAATAAATAAAAGAGTAGAATCTTACATAAAAAAAAATGGAATAAAATTTGATGATATCAAAAAACTTAATTTAGAACTTTTTAATGATTTTAAACAATTTTATAATCCAAATAATGAAGAAATAGAATTAGAATTATATCAACAAACTGGACATATTAATATAATAGATAAAACAAAGCCCAAAAAAGTGACTGTGGAAAAAACAATAGAAAGTAATAAAAATGAGAATGAAATAAAAGAAAAAAAGCCGAAAAAAGAAAAAAAGAAAGAAAAAGAGAAAAAAGAAGAAAAAGAAAAAAAAGAAGAAATTTCCAAACCAACAATAAAAAAAATAAATAAAAAGCAAATAAATAAATCAGTAGAAAAGGAAGTTGAAATTGAAGATAAAATAGATGATTCAGATGAAGAAGAAAATAATTTTCAGCCAAATTCAAATAATTCAATAACAACAACCCAAAATATTATATCTAAAAATGGTGCTGTTGTAGATATAAATTTAATGGATTCTCATTTATATTCAGTTGTTCAATCAAAACCTTCCCAATTTAAAAATAAATTTTTTTCTTGTGTTTTAATGTATACTAATTTAAAAAAAAATAATAATAAATTTTATATCATTCAATTATTAAAAAGAGATAATTTTTATTATTTATTCTTAAGGTGGGGAAGAGTTGGAAAAGTTGGTTCTCAAAATTTAATTGCTTTTAATGATTTTAATGATGCTTATAAAGCTTTTATGAATAAATATACAGATAAAACTGAATATGGTTATCAAGAAATTTTTATTGATTTTGAAAGAAATGAAGAAGTTGATAATAATAATAATAATAATTTTAATGATTGTATTATGACTGATAATTATAATGATGAAGATATTATTGATAAAAGAGTTAAAAGCTTAATTGAATTAATTTATGATTTAAATTTTGCTAAAGAACAAATTAAAGCTATTGGGTATGATAATGAAAAATTACCTTTAGGAAATTTATCTGATGAAAATATATCTGAAGGATATGCAATATTACAAGAATTAGATGAATTAATTCAAAAAAAAGAAAGAAAAAAAAGTTATGATATAAATAAAATATCTGATTTAACATCTCAATATTATATTAAAATTCCTCATAATTTTGGTTTTAACCGCATGTCAAATTTTATATTAGATTCCTCAGAAAAATTAGAAAAAGAAATAGAATTAATAGAAAATATAAAAAATATAAAAGTAACTTCAAGTATAATTCAAGAAAAAGCAAAAAATAGTATCCAAGGAGAATTAGTTACAAAATATGTAGAATTAGAATGTAATATAACAGTGTTAGAAAAAGATAATTATAAATATGAATTTATATCAAAATATTTAACAAATAGTACAAAAATTCCAGGTTCACCTCAATTATCAATATTAGAAATATATGAATTAGAAAAACCAAATAAAGATTATAAATCAGGTTTAAATAATAAAAAATATTTATGGTATGGAAATACATTATCAAATTATGTTTCATTATTAAAAGATGGTTTTAAATTACCTCCTGCAAATGCTCCAATTACAGCATATAGTTTTGGTAAAGGAATTTATTTTAGTGATATGTCAATTAAATCTTGTTTTAGGTGTAGATTTCAAAATGATATAGGATTAATGATGTTATGTGAAGTTGCTTTAGGTAATATTGAACAAAGAAATAGAGGTGATTATAATCTTCCAAATTCAATGAATAAAGATTGTAATTCTATTAAAATTATGGGAATTAATATACCTAATCCTTCTGATGATACTATTTTTGATGATAAAACTACTTTACCTTTGGGAGAACCTATTAAACTTGATAATAAGGAACTTAAAACTTTTTTTGCTTATAATGAATATGTTGTTTATGATGTTAATCAAATTAAAATGAAATATTTAATTAAGGTTAAAGCTGGTTAAGGGTATTTTTTATAATATTTATTTGTTTTAAAAAATTATATTTTATTCGAAAATTATGTCTTTTTAAATTAAATAAAAAAAAATTTTTTAAATTTAAATATTTTAAGTAGCTAAAATATGCATTATTTTTCTCATTGTTAAACAAGTATTTTCTAAATAACGTTCTTGTTTATCTTCTTCTGATATTTTTTCATCATTCTCTTTAGAATTTTCATCTTTCATAAATTTCTTCATATCTAAATCCTTTTGTAAATGCATATTTAATAATTTAATTTCATTCTTAAATTCTTCTTTACTAAACAATGTTTTTAAAGTTTGATTATTATATAAAAGAACAAACATTAAATTACTTAAAATATATCTTAATTTAATAGAAATATTTTGAGAAGTAAACAATGCAAAAACAGTTCCTAATAAATCTTGATTACTCATAAAAACAGTTTTTATTGTTGGAGTAAAGCAAACATTTCTGTAAAGGAAAATAATATTAAAAATAATATCTTCTTTTTTAGTTTTTAATAAAGTTTCACTTAATCCAATGAGAAAATCTTTAGTACCTAATTTTTTACTATGTTCTACATCCAATGAAAGTGATATTGCTAATTCTGTTAATTGACCAATTAAATTTAAATTTTTTTCATATTTTGGTTTATAAGTATTTTTATTTTGAACTAATTTAATTATATTCTTTTTTAATCCTTCATCAAATCTAGTTTTTAATAAACTTAAAGCTATTGGTTTATATTGAAGTAAACATTTCATAAATTTAATATAAAGTTCATAATTAGGATTTGAGGTTAAAACATTGATATTTTTATTAAAATAGTCTAAAACTAAATTAAGTAAATTATCTCCTTTACTATTTTGGTTAACGTTTGTTAAGAAAAATTTACTTAATTCTCCATCATCATTTGACAAAATATTAAGTAATAGTTTAAGATAATTTTCAAATAAATTATTATATCTAATTACATCAAAGAAAATATTAAATAACATTTCTAAGAATTTTCCAACTTCTCCTTGGCCTCTAAATAATTCATCTCTTTCATTACATGGTTTAAAATTATATAATAAATTTTGCATTAATCTCAAAACATTTTCAAATTCTCCTAATACATAATTTATAATTATTGTATTTCTATTTGATATCATTAATTCTTTAGGATTTGATGTTTTTTTATTTACTATTTCATTTAATAATATTTCCCTTATTTGATCAATATAATCAGTAAATGTATTTATAAATTTAGATTTTACAAATATTCTTTTACAACTTTGACTATCTAGTAATATTGAAGAAATTGAATTCATTAAATCATTTTTTATTTTTAAGTTTTTATTTTCAATTTTAAAAGTACATTTAACTTTCGCGTCAAAAACTTCTACTTTAATTTCATAAACTTTTTTAAAAGTGGTCATAATTTCTAAAAGTGTATCACCATCATTTTTTATTTTAGATTTCATTTCTTCTATAGTACTAATTTTCATTTTTTCATTTAATTCAACTAAAAATGGTAAAATTTGGCTAAACATTAATTTTATATCTTCATTATATTCATTTGATTGATTATCAAATTTCATAAAATCATAACATATATTATTTAAGTTTTGTGGTTTAAGAGTAAGTGCTTCAATTTCATATGGAAGATCAAAAATATATCTTAAATAGGAAAAATATTTTAAAACATAACTTTGTAAAACTTTAATATGAATATTATTATTTTCATTTCTCCATCTTTCCCAACAATGAACAATTAATTCATTATAAGAAATTAAATTCAAGAATATTTCATTTAATATACTTTTATATTGTTTAAATATATCTTCATTTAATAAAGTAAATGATTTAATAAATAAATTCAGAATTTCCTTTACATTCATTATACTTTCTAAACATGTTTTCAAGCATACTTGATTTTTTAAATTTGTATTTGTATATTCAATTTCATTATTATTTATTCTATTTCTTAAAACTGGATCTCTGGATAAATCTATATTTAAAACTAATTGAATTATTTCTCTTTCTCTATTAATTACATCATTTGCGAAATCATAGAAATTAAAATTGAAAAAAATGCCTTTTATATATTCAATATTTTCTAAATCAATATTAAAACATGTTGTTAAATATTTTAATATCATTGCACAATACATTGAATCATATTCTTTTTTATTTAAAATTCCACTTAATAATTCCACAATTTTTCCTTCTTCATATATTTTTTCATTCATTGCTAAAACCTCATTAATTAATTCATTTTTTTCGTTATCATCTAATGATTTTCTACTTAAAATAAATTCAATAGATTTAATCACGAAATTAAAGTAATTTGTTCTTAAAATTTTATTATTTGAATTAAGAGCTGTATTAAAAATATCAGTTAATATTGTTCCATGTTTTTCAAATAATTCTTGAGATAAAAGAAGTGAAAGAATGTTAATTGCTAAAACATTTATTTCAATATATGGAGATTGTAATAATTTGACAAAAATAAATGATTTGCTTTGAATTATTTTTTTACATTTATCTGCTTTTATCATTTTAATCACAAAATTTAAAATCCAAACCATATAATCAAAATTAATAAATGATGCATTAGGTTCATATTTTGTTAAAAAGAATGTTATTGTATTTATTTGAGCACTATATGTTTTATCTGATAAATTTAATCTTAATAATAAAGGAAGGAAATTTGATTCAAATTTAATTAAAGGTAATTTTATATTATAAAAACTATTTTCTTGATTAAAGATAAATATATTTGAATAAGTTTCTAAAAATTTTGATAAAATTCCTGTTGAAGTATTGACATTTAATTTAAAAGGAAAGAAAGCTTGATTTCTATTCATAAAATGTAATAATTCAAAAACTAAATTTTGATTATCCATATCTTTGCCTAAATTTTTTATAAAATCTTTATTAATTGAAATATAATTTAATTGTCCTGAAATAAATTCAGGAATAAAAGGGAAAAAATTTAATTTATAAATTTGAAGAATATTAAATTCACCTTCTGAATTTGAATGGATAAATAAATCTAAAATATTTAAAAAGTCCATAATTAAATTTTTATATTGAGTATTCGTTGGTAAAACTTTTTTAAAGAAAAACATAATATGAACTAAACATTCTGATATATCATAATTTTGACTATAATAAATAGAATAATAAGAAAATAATTGAGTAATTGCAACATAGATATCTAACATTTTTAAGTCTTTACTATTTTTCATATTAAGAATATAATCTACAATATTATCATATTTGAAACAAGGAATTAAAGGATATTTTACATAATGAATATAATCAATGATATTTTTTGTGATTGAAAAATTCAATATTGAATTTTTAATTGCCATTTCACCTTCTTCATTATAAATATAATCAATTAATTTAACAGGAAGTAAATTTATATAATAATATTTATCAAAAAATCTTAAAACAGGAAAACTTTCATTAATACTATCATCATACATAAAATTTTCTTCTTTATAATAAAAAACATACATATATATAAATAATAAAGCAAAAGAACTCATTAAATGTTTGGAAGAATCTTTCTGAAGTGCAATAGTTAACATTTTATTAATTAATTCTTTATTACCATTTAATAATAAATTTTGAATTTTTTCATCATTTAAATAAAAAAAGATAATACAATCTAAAACTTTAATTAAAGATAAATAATAACCACTCGTTGAAGCTTGTCTGAAATTTTCTCCAGAATCAATTATTTCTTTAAGAATATAATTTAAAATATCATTAAGAAAATAATTTCTATAATTAGGGTTTTTAAACATAAAAATTAATTGATTTAAAGCACTAGTTTTTAAATTATAATCCATTTTCTCAGAAACTATAATATTTAAAAGAGGAATAAATTCATTAATATCACCTAATATTGAAGAATTATCATCTTTAAAAATTTTCATAATTTTTAACATTTCATTTTCAGCAGTTTGAATTAATAAAGCTGTATCAATTGATTTAAACTCATCATAATTTTTTTTTAAATTTGAATCATCATCTGTTAATTCAATATTAGACTTATCTTGATAATTATAAAAATTAATTGCATTAAATCTTATATTTTCATTTTTTGAAAATAAATATCTTAAATATTTAGTCATTATTTCTTCATATGAAAATGCTGATTCATATTTTGCTTGAAGAGATGAAAATTTAAAATTTTTGACAAAAGGTGGAAGAAGCATAAAGAATTTTTTCATTGGATTTTCATTTATTCCAGTTTCATTAAATAAAATAAATATTATTTCTAAAATTACATCTTGGAAATAATCATTTGTTAAATCTAAGAACATTAAATTTAAAACTTGTGGATTTAAAAAAATAGGAAATATTCTTTTTCCTTTTACTTTCAATTCATCATATATTGATTTATAAATTGATAAAGTTGAATCTGTTTTTTCAGAAGATTTAAAAACCAATAATTTTGTAATTAAATCAATACATTTATTATAATTTTCATTTGAATTTAATAAATAATATTCACATATATTTTTAATTAAAGGAGAAGAATCATTAGGAAATAAAGAATTATAATCATTTTCTTCTGTATTATTATTCAAAAATTTCAAAGAAAGAAGTATATTATAAAAATTATCAATAATAACATTTAATTCGCTTTGACCATTTAACATTTGTTTTGTTATGTCCAAAGACTTACTTATTAAAGTGGCATTATTATAATCAATTAAGAAATTTTTTACTTGTTTACTATCATCTTTAATTGATTCAAATTTTGATAATAATGTTGAACAAATATCATTTAAAGTTTTATTGGTTATTGCATTTGAACAAATCGTGAAAAAAATATCTTTTATAAATTGAAGCGGCTCTATTTCATATTCAAATTCATTTGTTTCTAGAAAATCTAACAACATTTCATCTGTCATATTTGCATATAAATTTAAAACAAAAATAAAATAATTTTCAACATTTAAGTTTTTTTCTTTATATATTAAAACTACTTTATCGAAATTATATAAAACTGAATAAAGTAATTCATAATAATTTGAATGACTCATAATTACTCTATTATAAAAAATATAATTTTTATTTAAAAGAGGAATATAAAAAGATAATTTTGAGATATCATTTCCAATTGCTTTTGTTAATGATTCTAAAGAATAACTTAAAAAAGATTGAATATGACTTAAATCAATTGATAAAGTTAAATTTGGATTTTCAGATTTATAAATTAATGATGAAGGCTTATTTAAATTAAGAAATAACCATTTTTCAACTAAATCTAACATCTTTTCTAAAATTTTATAACATAAAACACCAAATTCTAAAAAATTACAGTTTTCTAAAATATTAAAAAATCCTTTCATTAAATCATCATATTTTAAAATATAATCAATTTGAACATCATTTAATATTTTGGTATATAAATTATAGAATGAATTATAAATTTGTAAAGAATCTCCAAATTTTAAATTAACTCCTAAATCAAAAATATATTGCTCTTCTTGTTGAGGTAATTTAGAATCTGTCATTAAATATATAAAATTAAATTATGATTTTAAAAATTATATATATTAATTTTTTTGAAAATTTAATTATTTAATGGATAATAGTATTAAACCTTATGATTCAAATTCCAATTTTCGTCAAAGTAATTTTGAATATAGAAACATAAAATATGATATTTCTGTTTCTTTATATTCTAATTTAATTTTTATCATTATTTCTTCAGAAGGAAAAATTACAAATTTATATTCAATGGATACAGATGCTTTTACAGAAGAGAATAATTATTATGATAATGAAGAAGATAAATCAGAAATTGAAATAGCAAAATGTATTTTAGGAGATAGAAGAAATGAAAAAAATCAATTCATTGCAAATTTATTATTAACTTATATTTCTAAATCAATTTCTTCTAAATCAGATAAAATTGAAAAAATTATTTTATCTCTTAACTTAAATAATCCAAATGAAAATAACGAAAAAAACTTAAATTTTGAATTATCAAATGAAACAAAAGAATTAATAGATATATTAAAGAGTAATATTAGTAAAATATTTAATATATAAAAAATATAATATAAAATTTTTTTATGACTGAAAAAAATTTTAATGAAAAACAAAATACTATATATATTATTATTTATTAAAAATGAAAACTGTAAAATTTCAAAAAGCATCTGATAATAACAAAAAAGTATTATCTCCAGAAGCAAAATCAAAGCGTCGCCAATTAAAGGTAAAATTTAATATTGATAAAGATAAATTAAATGAACAAGATATATTAAAAATAATGACAGCAATAGATTTAGAAGTAAAAGATAATGGAAATGTTGTTGAACAATCAAAAAAACTTTTAAAAAAAATAGATAAAGATAATTTAGGATATGTAAATACAAATGATTTTATTGAAGAAATAATAAATCGAAATGATGATTTAATTCAAGATGAGTTTACATTATTTTATAAAAAAATAAATGAAAATTTATATACAAAATCAGAAGAAATAATATTACGTTTAAAAAAATTACAAAATAAACCATTTTTAATGGGAAAACCCAATTTTACAAAATCAATAGAAGTAATAATAAATGTAATTTCAAGTGGAAATTTATATGATATAGATTCTCACGTGATATCAAAGGGAAAAAATGAAGGAGAAGATTTTTTAAAAAAATATTCTCAAATAGAAGATTCAAATAGAAAAGAGAATGACTTTATTCAAATGAGAAAACACTCAAAAAAATATTCAAGTAATTCATTAAATAAATCATTATCAATAAATAATAGAAGAAGAAGTACAAATTTAAGTACTTTAGTATCACCTTCAATAGTAGCTTCAATGTATGATCAAATGATAAAAATCGATAAATGTGATTTTAATATATTTGAATTAGATGCTCTTTTAGGAAAAAAAGCTGTTGTATATGTTGCTACAGAAATATTAAATACATTTCCTTTTGTTGATTCTGGTGATATTCCAAGTAATACTTTAAAAAATTTTATTACTCAAATAGTTGAACATTATGATAGAGAAAAAGCAATATATCATAATGATTTACATGCTGGTGATGTAATGCAAACATCATTTACAATTTTTAACCAAGGAAATTTAAGAAATAAAATGAAATTAAAAGATTTAGATTTATTTGCAATGTTAGTTGGAGCATTATGTCATGATTACAAACATCCAGGAACAAATAATATTTTTCAAATAAATACAAAATCAAAATATGCTTTAAGATATAATGATACTTCTGTTTTAGAAATGTATCATATTGCTCAAACTTTTAAAGAATTAAAACATGATGAATATAATATATTTAAAAAGTTTTCTCCTGAAGAATATAGAATATGTAGAAGAAGAATGATAGATGGAGTTTTAGCAACAGATATGGCAAATCATCAAAAAGTTTTATCAGGAGCTAAAACATTAGCAGAAACATTTAATATAAAAAAAGGAAAAAATTTTGAAAATGTATTTAATGAACAAAAAGATAATAAAAGTATGGTTAAATTATTTGATACACAACAAACAATGTTAAATATGATTATTCATACTGCAGATATATCAAATCCAGGAAAACCAGATAAAATTTCTGCTGAATGGACAAAAAGAGTTTATGGTGAATTTTTTATTCAAGGAGATATGGAGAAAAAATTAAATATTACTGTTTCTATGTTTTGTGATAGAGAAACTACTAATATAAATAAAGCTATGATTGGTTTTATTTCTTTTGTTGTTGGTCCTACTATTGATACTTTAACTAATTTAATTCCTGAAGTTTATGATTATACTGAATATTGTAGAAGTAATTTAAGGAAACATAAAATTGGAGCTAAAAATGATGAAAAGAAAGAAGCTGCAGAGAAAAAGAAAAAATTATTAGCTGAGAAAAATAAAAAGTAATTCGTGGAAAATTATTTTATATTTAAGTTTTTTAACTTTTTTTTTAATTATGTTTTATAGTATTTGATCATTTTTAATAAGAATTGACTATTTTAAATTTTTTAAATTACTTTATATTTTATTTATGGCTTTTATTAAGTATTTCAATTGATTCTTTATTATCATAATTTTATGTTTTCTTTATTTTTTGATATAGTTTTAAATCTAATTTTAAATGATAAAAAATAAATTTAGTAACTGTATTATTAATTATTCTTAATATTAATATTATTTTTCTTATTAATGTTATTAATAAACGTTCAGAATTTGTTTTATGAAATTTTTCATAATCATAATCATCATTTTTTTCTTCTGAATATAAAATATTTGAATCAAGACACTACATTAAAAATGTATATTCACTTTGTCTTAAAGTTAAATTAAAATCAAAAAAAAAAAAAAATCAAATTGAAATAATGAAAGAAATTCTTATTCATTTAAAATCATATCACTTTCCGTTTTAAGTGTAAAAAGCATATTTCTTATTCCATTTTATTTTTCTAATATTTACAAATTATCATTTTTTTCCGTTTAAACATTATTTAATTTTACTTTATAAGTTGATAACCATCTCCAATATCTTTTTTATTAAATAATTTACATTTACTTTAGAATAATTATTTGTTAATAGTCGGAGGATTTAGGAATGGGCCGAATCGCCAATCCCAAATGAATTTAATTGAAAATTCAAAAATATTATATAAACTATTTATTTCTATCTTTTTTTAACTTTTTTTGGGCTGATATAAATTTTCATTAGTTTTATATTATAAAGTAAATGTCTCTTTGTCTATACAAAGGAAATTTTAGAATTACACATTATTGCAGCGCTTGTAATGATCCACCAGGAAGTACAGAAACAGCTTCTGGTGAAAGGCCAATTAAAAATGGTACTTGTGCATTAGATTATTCTTTATATAAAAAATACAATGGTTGCTTTCTTAATCTTAAATGGAAGGGTATGTATACGATAAATGATTTTCATCGA
>JAEEGK010027392.1_pt1 | contig 11512 bp, 6 predicted proteins | sample 8958771 | NCBI WGS metagenome assembly JAEEGK01 (sample SAMN16246547, study PRJNA631951) | gut metagenome | biome: gut microbiome; feature: rumen; material: SC-attached | host: Bos | place: Iran: Karaj | collected 2018-10 | reverse complement strand
ACGATCTTGTTGGCGTTCTCAAGGCCGTGTCTCTCGACTGCCTCTTCCCTCATCTTGTACTTGAGGATCTTGCCTGCCGCATTCATCGGGAAGCCGTCAACGAAGTCAACGTATCTGGGGATCTTATGCTTAGCCATATGGGTCTTTACGTATTCCTTGATCTCTTCTTCGGATGACTCTTCGCCGGGCTTTAAGACAACAGCTGCGAGGATCTCTTCGCCGTAGTCAGCATCAGGAACGCCGATGACCTGGACGTCCTGGATCTTCGGGTGTGTGTAAAGGAAGTCTTCGATCTCCTTGGGGTAGATGTTCTCGCCGCCGCGGATGATCATGTCCTTGATACGACCTGTGATCTTGTAGTAACCGTCTTCAGGTCTTCTGAGAGCTAAGTCGCCTGAGTGGAGCCAGCCGTCTTCGTCGATTGCTGCAGCTGTTGCTTCGGGCATCTTGTAGTAGCCCTTCATGATGTTGTAGCCGCGTGCGCAGAATTCGCCCGGAACACCGTCAGGGAGCTCTTCGCCTGTCTCAGGATCAACGATCTTGGTCTCAACGCCGAAGATGGAAGGTCCTACTGTATTGACTCTCTGCTCGATCGTGTCAGTTGTCTTAGACATCGTTGTAGCAGGAGAAGCTTCAGTCTGGCCGTATGTGATAACGATCTCAGGCATGTGCATCTTCTCGATGACTTCTTCCATTGTCTTGATCGGGCAAGGAGAACCTGCCATGATACCTGTTCTCATGTGCGAAAAGTCTGTCTTCGGGAAATTCTCATGGCCGAGCATTGCGATGAACATCGTGGGAACGCCGTGGAAGCATGTGATCTTCTCCTGGTTGATGCAGTTTAAGCCTTTTCGAGGTGAGAAAGCAGTGATAGGAGACATTGTAACTGCGTGAGTTACGGATGCTGTCATTGCGAGCACCATGCCGAAGCAGTGGAACATAGGAACCTGGATCATCATGCGGTCGAAGGAAGACAGATCCATGCAGTCGCCGATCGCCTTACCGTTGTTTACTACGTTGTAGTGTGTGAGCATAACGCCCTTAGGGAATCCTGTTGTACCGGATGTGTACTGCATGTTGCAGACATCGTGCTTGTCGATAGTGCGGCGGATCTTCTCTACATCAGCAACACTTACTGTCTCTGCCAATGCGGGGAGCTCATCCCAGTGGAAGCAGCCGGGAACGTGCGATTCACATGTGATTACGTTCTTTAAGACAGGAAGTCTTGCAGCTTCGAGCTTACCGGGCTCGGAATCCTTTAATTCAGGGCAGATCTCGTTGATGATCTGGATATAGTCGCAGTCCTTGAACTTGTCGATCATGACCAATGTGCATGTGTCGGACTGTCTCAAAAGATACTCGATCTCGTGGATCTTGTAAGCTGTGTTTACTGTAACGAGTACGCAGCCGATCTTTGTTGCTGCCCAGAATGTGAGATACCACTGGGGAACGTTCGTTGCCCAGATAGCGATGTGGTCACCCTTCTTGCAGCCCATTGCGAGGAATGCGCGTGCGAGGTTATCAACGTCGTCTCTGAATTCGGGATATGTACGTGTGTAATCTAATTCCGTATATCTGAAAGCATACTGGTTCGGGAAGAGCTCGCAGATCTTGTCGAGTACATCCGGGAAAGTAAGATCGATCAGGGTCTCCTTGGGCCAGGGATAGTAGCCTGTTCCCCTTTTGTCTGTCTGGAGTTCGAACTTTTTCTGAGGACGGTATGTCTCCATGTAGTTTGCGAACTGAGGGATAACGATACCGGCATTCTCAAGATCCTTGGACCATCTGTATACCCACTCGAGTGATACGTAGCCAAGGTAGTCGATCGACTGGAGAGCATCGAACATCTCTTTCAAAGGCATGTCGCCCAAGCCCATGAGCTTGTAGGATACCTTGCCGTCGACCATGACGGAGTCTTTTACGTGAACGTGCTTGATGTATTCACCTAAGTTGTTAACTGTCTCTTCAGGAGACTCACCCATGAATCTGTAAGGGTGATGCATGTCCCAGAGGGCAGCTGCCTTACGTGAACCGATGGCATCAAGAACCTTCTTAAGTCTCTTTGTATCTGCATAAACGCCGTTAGTCTCAATGAGCAGAGTTACGTTCATCTCTTCTGCGTAAGGAACGAGCTCTTTCATGATCGAGATAACAACCTCATCGTCGATCTCCTTCTCGGGTGCGGGATTACGGTCGCCAAGAACACGGATGTAAGATGAGCCGAGCTTGTTTGCGAGCTCGATATATGCGCGGATCTCAGAGATTGCCTTATCCTTTGTAGCCAGGTCATTAACCGGCTCACCGGATGAAAGACAAGGGATCGCAAGCTTTAATTCCTTAAGCTTAGCTACTGTCTTGGGGAGATTTGCTTCAGTGAACGGCGGAGCCTTAACTGAGAATATATCCTGGCCGAGGCCTCTGATCTCAATTCCGTTGAAATTGAAGTCCTTTGCCATTGAGTAAATGTCCTGCCATGAGAAATCGGGACATGCGAGTGTTGAAAAGCAAGTTAACATAAATAGATCCTCTTTATATTAAAATAACAACCTTGTGATTATATAGGTTAAGGGTTGATTTGTAAAATAACCTCACAATTAATGGCTTGTGACTGCCGGCTGAACAATATAAAACTACGGCCTGGATCAGCCTAGCTCGAGAAGTAGGTCGTTAAGAAGCAGAGAATTTGCGAAAATAAGGTCAGATGTCAAAGGCAGCGCCATATAAGCACCGTCTGCACTATAGTTAATTGAATTGTCTACTAAGGTGATCTTCACCATCAGACATCAATTAGACCTGACCTTTCTTTAAAATGGCGTTTAAGAAAACGCAACAACGTAATTATATATTTTTTGTCCGCCTACGCAAGAGTAAATTTCAGCACCGGGGCAGCAAGACTTTATCTGATCTGCCAAACCGTCCGAGATCGCCTTGTCTTCGTCATTTCCGGTAAAGATATGGATAGACTTGCAGGACGCGCTGTCCGGAACCGTGGGAATGAATGAGATAAGGCATTCCTTAAGGTCAGACGATGCGCATGTGATGATGTCGTCATCCAGAACGCCGATATAGTCACCTGCCGTGACATTTACGCCATTATAGACACCGGTCTTGTCTGCCTTGGCGATAAGTCCTGTGTGAACGCCGGCAAGAACAGTATTCATCTGCTTTTCGAGATCATCGGCAGAAACGCCCTCATCAACAAGAGACAGTGCAAGATAGCCTTCAGCCATGGACTTGGTGGGGATAATGCGGATCTTAATGTCCTTCATGACTTCCCTTACCTTCTCGGCTGTCATGATGATGTTCTTGTTATTGGGAAGGATGATGATGTCCTTTGCGCCGGAAGCCTTGCAGGAATCCGTCAGGATCTGGACGGATACGTTGTCGGACTGCCCGCCCCTTGCGATCTTTGTTACGCCCATGGCTTCGAAAACAGCGGCAATGCCGTCACCGTCAGCGACAGCGACGATCGCAGAATTCTTCTTATTTGCGATGAAGCTCTCGTGGTGCTGGATCGTCATGTTCTCGATCTTGAGCTTAATGAACTCGCCGAATCTGTGATAGTAAGTCATTACAGCTTCAGGCTTTAATGTGTGGATATGGATCTTTACCTGATTGCCTTCCTTGACGAGAACCAGAGAATTACCGAAATCTCTCATGTCGGATCTTACTAAAGTCTCATCAAAGCTCGTGAGCTTATCGTCATCGATCTGGATGATGAGTTCTGTGCAGTAGCCGAACTCGGCAAGCCCTTCGCCCATTGAAGCGGAGACTGCGCCGGAAGCGGCATTAGCGACAGATTCGAACTCTGAAAGGTCGATATCAAATGACTCGTCCAAAGCTTCGAGCATGCCCGTTACAAGGCAAACGAAGCCCATGGCGCCGGAATCGAGAACGTTATATTCCTTCAATACAGGAAGGAGCTCGGGTGTATGCTTCAAAGACTCTGCAGCACCTTCTACGACGTCCTTCATGAACTGCTCAGTCGTCGTATCTTCGTCAAGATTGTCTTCGGCATTCTCCTGCGCCTCACGGCAGACAGTAAGGAAAGTACCTTCAACGGGCTCAGCAACGGAGTTATAAGCACTCTCTGTACCTGAGAGGAATGCAGCGTAAAGAGAACCTGCGTTAAGCTCATCGAAATCCTTGAATGCTCTTAAGAAACCCTTGAGCCACTGCGATAAGATTACGCCGGAGTTGCCCTGCGAATTCATGAGCGCGCCGGTATAGAGCTTATCGAAATCAGCGGACTCCAAGTCCCTGTCGCCGATCTCAGCCAAAGCCTGAAGAACGCCGCCCATGGTCTTATCCATGTTTGTTCCCGTATCGCCGTCCGGTATCGGGAAAACATTCATATCATTTAACTGCTGCTTGTTATCGAGGATCTTCTTTGCTCCGCCGATGAGCATTTTCTTGAGAACTGACAATTCCATCTATCCGATTACTTCCTACTTATAATTTTTTCGCGCCTGTATCAGCCTTCGAAATTAATAAAATCCGTGACTGCCTTATCGTATGCTTCAAGGTTCCTGATCCTTAAGTGAGAGTGAGCGCCCTCATCGAACCAGACCATCTGCTTTCTCTTAGATCCGCTTGCTTCATTGATCTTATCGAAATACTTGGGCAATGAAGAAACGTCCTGTCTTCCGCAGATCATGAGCTGCGGCACTTCAACCTTCGGAATAGCCTTGATGGGCTTATTCTTGAAGATATCGATCCCGGCATATTTCTTAAAGAGAAGCCCCATCTGAAGACATACCGGGAATGTGGGCTTTCCGAGGTTCTTGGTTCTCTGCTTCAGCACGTTATAGAACGAGATGAACGGTCCCTCAAGAACGATAGCGTCCACATACGGATTGTGGTCTGCCGCAACATAGATAGCTGCTACAGAACCGATGCAGATGCCGTGGATAACAAAGTGGTCGATCGCGAACTTCTCGTGAACGAGCTTGATCCACGCATCAAGGTCCTTGCCTTCAAGGATCCCTGAGCCCGTGTACTTACCTTCAGAAAGACCTGCGGCTCTCGGATCCACAACGATGATGTTGTACTTATTCTTCTGATAAAGATCAGCGAAATAATAGCAGTACTTGCATGTTTCAGCTCTGCCTGCCATTATGATCGCTGCCTTATCGTAACCGAAGTCAAAATATTCGCCCTTCATCTTCAGGCCGTCAAATGAAGTAACTTCGATCTCCTGCATGTATGAGGCATTCTCGTTACCCCACTTCATGCCGGTGTCGAACATTACCGTATGCTCGGCATTCTCGGGCGCACTGTTGCCGCGGGCCCATTTATCTTTGGACTCGCGGATGAACATGTTCGTATATTGTTTCTTTGCGATCTTCATGCAGAAAGTCCACATGAAGATAAATCCGCCAATAAGCAGGACCGCAAGAACAATTAAAACTATAGCAATGATACGACCCATCAGAGCTTAGCCTTGATCTCTTCTAAGAGCTTTGTCTCTTCAACAAGACCTTCGGAGATCTCTTTACCCATGTAGAAAGTAACTACCATGCCGGGGCCGATCGATGAACCGTTTGCCATGTTGACTGTTGTAGGGATGATCTCAGCTGTAGGGAAATTCTCACGGATGAGTTCCTGAAGCTGGAGCCACTGAGCCTTACGGAAAGAGTGGGATACGAAGATCCTCTTCGGCTCAGGCTCGATCGTAGCCTTCATGTATTCGATCATGGCTGTGAAAAGCTTCTTATAACCTGTTACCTTTGTGATGATCTGGTTCATGCCGTCACGGTTGAACTCAGCGAGAGGCTTGATGTTGATAAGAGAGCCCATGAATGCGGAAACATTGGAGCAGCGGCCCATCTTTGCGAGGAACTTGAGGTCATCGACCGTACCTGTCTGGTGGCAGCGGTGCTTATTGTTTTCGAGCCACTCGGCAACCTCGTCCAAAGACTTGCCTGCCTTCTTCATCTCGCCTGCGAAAGAGCAAAGGAGACCGTCACCGCCGGAATAACGGAGTGAGTCGACACAGACGATCTTACGGTCAGGATACTTCTCCATAAGGTTCTGTGCAGCCTTGCGGCAGGAGTCATATGTATTTGAAAGAGCGTGAGAAAGTGAAATGTTGAGGATATCCTTACCCTGCTTTAAGTACTTCTCGAAAAAAGCCTCCTGTATCTCAAGATTCTTGATACCTGTTGTATACATAGAATCCTTGGACATTGATGTATAGAAGTCCTGAGGTGAGATATTCTCCCAGTCGAGCGTAGAATCCTCGGTATGTCCGTCAGGGAATGTGATATTACCCGGAAGGTAATCATCAATACCGAATCTTTCTCTGAGATCCTTGGTAAGGTCTGTTGAGCTGTCTGTGAGAATTACATAATCAGCCATTTTCATTTCTCCTTATATAGTTATAAATTTGAAAAACATAAAAAAGATCATTCACGATCTGTCAAAGGATTGCTCCCCTGTTATCTCCCATACCTATTTTCCACCCGCTTTAGCACTCCTCGCCTCTTCGATCTCCTTACTTATCGCAGCAAGATTTGCCTTCATCTCGGCCCTTATCTTCCTGATGTAAGAATTCATCTGAGGCTTGGTCTCGGAGATCGCCTGACGCTTCAAGCCGTAGATAGCTTCACGCATTATTTCATTAGCTTTCTCCACCGACTCATTATCGGTTACAAGCCCTTCTTTGTCAAACTCTATCGGGTCTCCGACAACGAACTTTGTCGGCTTGAACATCTTATATGAAGTATGGATGTAAACGGGCACGACAGGTCTCTTCGAATAGAGCGATAACATCGCCGGTCCCTTCTGGAATTCGATCAGTTCATCGTCGTAATTCATGTGCCCTTCCGGGAAGATAATAAACGGCTCATGATTCTTAAGTCCGTTCATCATGGTCTTCAGCGCATTCCAGTCAAAACCCGTGCGGTCGAGCAATACGCATCCCATGGTCTTCTCGAAAAATCCCCATGACTTGTTTACTTCCGCAACGTCCTTTGCCGCAAGGCTCCTGCAGTAAACTCTTCTGAACACATAGTAGAGCAAGGCCGAATCGATCCACCATGAATGGTTTGCAACGATCACCATGCCCTTATCCATATATCTCGTGCCGCGCGCAAGGTCGCCGCCATAGGAGATCTTCGTTCTCATGAGGAGCTTTATGCCCGGCAGAGCCGTATATTTCATGAAGTTATAAAGGAATCCGGCATACTTCGGGCGCTTCAATTTCTCGCCGTCTGCGATCATGAAGTTCTTAAGATAGAACTGTCTGTAAGTCTCAGTTCTCTCCTGAAGATCTCTCGTAAATGCCTCTGCCCTCTCCTGCAGCGTCTCCAGATTTTCACGGCAGATGTATGTATCAGGATACATATAGCTTCCGACAAACACGAGATCGCGCTTGCCCGGACCGATCCTGCCGTTATGGAAAACAGGAACGATGGGACAGCCTGAACTCAAAGAGATAAGCGCTGCTGCCTGCTTATATTCCATGAGCTTTCCTTCTGTCTCGATATGGCCTTCCGGGAAGATCAGGATGTCATGGCCTTTGTTAAGTACCTCAACCGCTTTATTTACGGCATCCATATTGCCTGTTACTTCATCGACACGGATAACGCCCATTGCCTTAAGAAGGAATGTAAGGAACGGATTATATGCATAGAACTGCGCACCGACGAGCACGTACTTGCGTCTTCCGGGGAACGCCAGAAGTGCCTCAACATAATCGAGGAACGCCGTATGGTTCATCGCAATGATCTTGGGGCCTTTATACTTCGGCTTCTTCTCCTTGCGCAGATAGATCTTCTTGATCGGGAAGATGATGAGCGCCGGAATGATGCTGTTTAAGATAAGGAGCCATCTGATGATAAACATTATTCTTTGGACTCCTTGTTCTGCTCGATGAGATAATCAGCGATCGCCATAGGCGTTATGAGCGGTGTCTCAGTCATGGTGATCGGCCTTCCGGTAACCTCAGTTACCTTGGAAAGCATCTCCACATACTGCATCGAATCGCCGCCGAGAGAAATGAAATTGGATGTCTCAGTGATCTCAGATCTGTCCTTGTTAAGAACGTCAGCATACACATCACAGACCTTAGTGATGATCTCTGTATACTCGGCAGTTCTTGTACGTGTGACTTCTTCTTCAGTAGGTCTCGTGCACTCGGTTGCAAAGAGCTCCTGCTTTTCGAGCTTCTCGCTCAATGCCTTACGGTCTATGCCTTTGAAGTTCTCAGGCATGCTGCCGATGAGATTAAGCACCTTAACTGGCCTCTCGGACATGGTGAGTGTGTCGATCGAATTGAATACTGATCTTAATGACGAAGCCTTCTCGAAGGCGCCCATGGAACCGTCATCTGCAAGGACGAGGATCATCTGCTTCTCGTCAGTGCCGGGAATCTTGCAGTTGATCATGGCTTCCTGCGTGAAAGCGCCCTTCTCGATCCTCGATTCGATCTCCTCAGGTGAGATATTCTCGCCGTTGGGTCCGATGATGACGTCATCCAGACGTCCGATTATATGAAGTCTTCCTGTCTCATCGACATTAACCAGGTCATTTGTAGGATAAAATTCGTCCTTAAACTCATTGAATACGCCGTCAATATAGATGCCGTTCATCGAGTGTTCATTGGGGATAAGGAGCTCACCCTCATCGCTGATCTTATACTTAACGTTGCTGAAGATCTTACCCGTGCTCGTGCCGTTCCTGAACTTAGATTTCCTTGAGAGCTCAACGCAGAGAACGCCGCACTCGGTAAGGCCGTAGCCTGAATAGATCGAATAGCCTAATCCGTTTAAGACTTCGAGTGTTCTGGGCGCGATAAATCCGCCGCCTGAGATAAGGAAAGCAAGCTTCTCGCCCATGAGCCGGCGCCTGATCTTCTTGAAAATTAATTTCCTTACGATGACAGGTCCCAGGAGCGGGAAAATGTTCTGGAGCTTATTTGAGAACTTAATTGCCTTGTTGAACTTCTCAGTCTGTCCCTGTTTTGCGACTTCCCTCTCAAGCGCTGCAACGGTCTTGTTCCAGACCAGCGGGATCGCGAAGAAATGCGTAACGCCAACGCGCTTGCATACGTACTGGATGCTCTGCGCATCGTACTTCGGCAGGAAAACAAAGCATCTTCCGAAGAACATGAACCACATCAGCGTCGCAATGAGTCCGAAGATGTGATAGAACGGCAGGAACGCGAGATTGTGGATATCGAGCATCGCGTTGTACTGAATGGACTGGTTTTCTTTGACAATATCCTCGCTCATCTCAACCTGCAGGCAGATCGTCTTGCCGCTGTGGCTGATGATCTTGGGCTTTGATGTAGAACCTGATGTGATGAGGATGATCTCATCAGCCCAATTGATCATAGACTTGTCAAACTTAACGCCCTTGCCCTCATTCAGAAGGTCATTAACCTTAACAGCCTTGGCCACCCTGCTGTCTTCGGATACGACAAACACAGGATCCATATCCCTTATGATGTCGTTGTTGATCTGAATGTTGTGTCTTGTATTAAGCAGTATCGGCTTAAAGCCTGCCTGCAAAAGTCCCCAGAAAAGAGCGACCCAGTCGCATGAATTCTCAAGGAAGATCCCTACGAACCTGCTTTCTGAATCCTGCTTGGAAGCATAGGTGACCGCAGCCTTAGAGAAGCTGTCGGCACGCTCATAAAGCTCGTAATAGGACATTTTGCAGATCTCGCCGTTTTCGAGCCATTCGCCGAATGTCTCACTCGTAAACCTGTTCTTTATGATCGTATAAATCGACTCAAACGTCTGCGGCGCATTCTTCAGCGCTTCGATGTTCTCAGTAACAATTCTCGATACCATTTCCCCTTAGATTCCCCATACCTTTCTTAACTGATCGCACATCTCAAGAAGCGCTGCCTGTGCCTGCGGAACGATTCCGAAATAATCAAGGAACGCATGCGACACGCCTCTGTATCTGATGTGCTTATTTGGAATTCCGGCCTTATCAAGAAGCCTGGAATAATACTCTGACTGAATTCTCAGTCCGTCATACTCAGCCGTAAAGATGCCCGTGTAAGGCATGCCCTTAAGGTCCGCATAGATCGGGCTTACGTCAGGATTGCACTTGACTTCCTCATATCTTCCGCCCGAGTACGCGAAAAGGATATTCGCCATAAGATCGTTATTGCCGTTGCCGTCGGCTCTTCCGAGCTGAAGTCTTGAAGTAATAAGCTCCTTCTGCTCTTCGCAGATGTCATACATCGAGATGTCCCAATCGTAGAGCCTGTCCTGCGAATAAAGATCGACGCAGGGATAGAACAGACCTGCATAAGTGATCTTTGCATCAGACTTGTTATCAAGGATCGCAGCAAGCACGAGATTCGCGCCGGCGCTGTCGCCGAAGAAACCGATGTGCTCCTTATCAACGCCGAGAACTGCACTGCCGGTGTAGATCTTTTCGAGCGCTGCAAGAATATCCTCAATAGCTGCCGGATAAATATTCTCCGGCGCGAGGCTGTAATCGACATTGAATACTCTGATGCCCAGATTCTCAGCAACGTAGCGGCAGGGCTCCTTGTAGTACTCAGCCTTAGAAGCCATGAACGATCCGCCGTGAACATAGATCATCGCAGGAAGCGTCTCTGTCTTCCTGTCATCAAGCACATAGGAGAAGACCTTAACACTTCTGCCGTTAACATCGATATCAAATGAGTCTTCTGAAATGGCCTTTGTGCACATGTCCTTGCAGTAAGTCTTTGTCGTCAGGCGCATTCCCTCGATCGAGAATTTCGAAGGCGCCGACTTCTGGAAAGCATAGATCGCGCTCCTTATGAAGAACTCACGCTTATCCATCATGCCTGTCTTGTCGTTGTCGGGAACCGCCTTAATGATGATCTTGCCTTCACCGTTATCAATGACATCCTCAGAAGCCATTATCTTCTTTACCAACTCAAAATCGCAGCTATCCATATAAACCTTTCCCAAATTCCTTTATACCTTTCCTAAGATTCCTGAACGGCCAAATACATAACTCAACAACATAATGACGCCGAGACAGAGCGCGCCGCCAAGGAACATGTTCCAACCCATGAAATAGAACAGGAGCATGATCAATGTCGAAATAAAATATTTGATCGAACATGTAATGTAATAGATAACACTTATCTTCTGCTTATGCCTGATGCCCGCAGAGAAAACATTGAGCACCGCATGCATCGCAGTGACCCACGTAAAGATACCGATAAGCCAGAAATAAAAATACGGAATACCGAACCATACCAGCACCGAAATCGTCAAAAGATACAGCGTATAGAGCAGCGCCGAGATAAGACCGTACGCCCAAAGCGACTTCTGTATCCTTATCGTATCCTTGATCGGCCTGAAATGCGTATTCTTATTGTTATTCTCATAGATCGTCTTAATGTCGATGCCCGTGACCTTCATACCCTCTTTGTGAGCCGTCGCAAGGACATTGAGCTCAAACTCGTACTTATTGCCCGGAATATCCTGAAGCCACATGCAAAGCCTTACCGGAAAGCCTCTCAAGCCCGACTGGTTATCCCTAAGATAAA
>JAEEGK010027390.1_pt1 | contig 11514 bp, 8 predicted proteins | sample 8958771 | NCBI WGS metagenome assembly JAEEGK01 (sample SAMN16246547, study PRJNA631951) | gut metagenome | biome: gut microbiome; feature: rumen; material: SC-attached | host: Bos | place: Iran: Karaj | collected 2018-10 | reverse complement strand
TAGTTGTCCACGCTTTACCTTTTCCATCTATCATCTTTGTATTTGTAAATGATAATCCTGAATCATGAATACTACAACCTTCAGCTAATGGATTAGTATCGCATCCTATTTTAGGTATTTGCTCACTAGCAGATTTAATAGCCACACAACCAGCGTGACCTGATATAAATGATGATCCACCACCCGCAGATTTACCATTTCTTCCAGAACCACCACCACCATAGTAGCCAGCTCCTCCACCAGCAGCACTTGAATTACATTTACTTACTCCAGTTCCACCTAGTCCGAATGAACCAGAACCACCTGGTGCACAATAAGTACCAGTACCACCTATACCACCAGATGTTTGTGTACCACCATATCCTTCAAAATGATTGTTCCATTGCGAAATTGGTGTTCCATTAAATGTAAAATTACCATTGTATCCCTCTAATCCACCAGCATCACCTTCAGTACCAATATATGTTGAATAATATGTACTTCCACCTCCAGCACCTGCTACCATTATTCTACTATTTAATCCAAGTTCTGAGCTAACAGTTAAATTAGAATTAGTTGGTGTTGTATCAAAGTATCTAATATCTGTAGCACCTCCGCCAGCATAACCTCTACCAGAATTACTATAAGGGAATCCAGCGCCTCCACCATTATAGCCACCAGAATGAACAATAGCATTATCTACAGTTTTAGTATTCTTACCACCAACATATACATATAGATCTGTATTAGCAGCAATATTTATATTACCAGATACATAACCACCATATCCACCTGGATAAGTATTATTAGCATCTTTTACATAATCACTACCTTGAGCTCCCCATAATTCTATCTTATATGTTCCAGCCTTTTTAAATTCTACTTTCTTATAATCACCAGAATATGGTATATCAATTGAATCATTAACAGATGGATTAGCTGTAAATTCAACCACTTTTTCATTGTTAACTTCTTCAATTATTGATTTAGAAAGTGTAACTACTGGTCTTGTTCCATATAAAGCAGTATAACTATATGCAGAACCACCTATTACTTGATTTTCACCAACAGATTGAACGTAATTATTAGCTTTAGTAGCTGTTCCTAACCAATAATACAAGTGTGCATTATCAGATAAATATTTTCCACTATCACCATGAACTAAAGCAGTATATCCAGAATCTTTTAAGCTAGTAGCTTCTTCAAGTGTTAATACTTCACCCTTAATCGCTCCTATACTATCTGCATATTCTTTTGCCCAATATAAGATATATTTATCTTCATTTATATCATTATCTTCATTTAAATTTACTGTACCAGTTGCCCCACTTACAGTCCAATAATTAGTACGTGATACAGCCATTTTAGTATAATTAGCATCTTGTTTTAAAGTTGTTTTATTTATCAATTCCTTTGTGATTAATCTAACAGTTGACTGTGATGGATAACTATCTTCAATTACAAAGAAAGTTTCACCATTATAATATATTTCATCTCCAATTGCATAATCAGGAGCATTTTGAACTATTATTTTAATTATTCTTTCTATCTTTTTCTTTGATTTACCTTTTACTATTATTTTAAAATAATTGTCTCCAGCAGATAACGATACTGGTATATTATGTGTTGTAGATAATCTCTGAATATTAGATTGTATATCATTTAAACCAAGACCATCTATTCTTTCTACTGTTACTTGATCATTTGCATCTTCTGTAGTTATATTTAATACTGTACTTGTTGTTCCCTTAGGCAATGTACTAGTTACATAACTATAACCAAGTGTTGTATCTACTACTTCTCCTACTGTACCAATAGATGATGTTACTGAAGTTATTTCTGGTGCACCTGGTTCATCTTTCTTAGCTCTTCCACCATATACATTTATTCTTATACTAAATTGTTTATCTGTATACTGCCCTGTTGAAAAATCAACATCTTTATCTATCCACATTCTTAATCTATAACTTTGATTATAATTAGTATCTAATGCAGGTACTTGATCTGTCCAAAGTATCTCATCATCATGATCATTATATTCAATTGTTATTAAATTACTGTATTTATCTAATAATACTTCAGTTTCTTGTGTTGAATCATTACTATTTACTTTTGTTAAATAGATTTTTACTGCTTCATCTGGTAATGGATTATTTAGATTTGTAGCTTTACGTGCTGTTATTTGATATGGAATTGGTGCATTCATTGAATTAGTCGATGTTATTCTAAAGTTAAATGCTTGTCCTTGTTTTCCATTTTCATCTGATGTTGGCATCGCATCAGTGATACTTATACCATTTCCTTGCTTATCTATTTCTTCATATAAAAATGTAATATCTCCCATGCTTATAGCATTTTCAGTAGTTCCTGTCCTTGAATAACTAAAAAATGCATAAGTAATACCAATAGTTATTAACAATATAGATACTACACTTAATATCATTAATACTTTCTTTTTATCTTTTATCATAGAAACACTCTCCTATTTTCTTATATTAATTATAATATTAATATAGTTTTTATTCAATATAAAAACAGGTTTTTACACCTGTTTTACATAGCTTTAAACTTTTTAATTTTAGAAATTTCTTGTTTCTTTTCATTAAATTGGTTTAACTCATAGTTATATGCGTTTAATACTCTACGATTTCTATCTTTTATATTTTTTAATACTTTATAATCTTCTAAATCTTCACCATTAGCACAATAATCAGTATATGTTTTACTAAATAATTCTACTAAAGAATTATTAATCTTTTCTAATATATACATATAATTATTTAAATTATATACCTGTTTTATTTCATATAAGTATTTAGGTATAGAATTATGATCAACATATAGTATTTGTATTATAAGTTTATTAAGTACTTCTTTATCAAAGTTTCTTCCATAATAACTATAATCATGTAGTATTCTATCATTTTTTTCCATATTATCCCTCTCCATGCTGACATATTATACCACAAACCAATTAAAATTTCAATAAAAAAAGTGCCAAGGCACTTCTATATGTATATTCCTTCAGATCTTACTCTATTACTTACTGGATCTTTTACTTCATATTTATCAAATACTACTACTTTACCTTCTTTAAGACTCTTCTTAACATCTATTACTCTTTGATTAGTAGAGCCTCTAAATATACAAGTAAAACTCTTTTGTCCTAGAATAAATCTACCATCAACTAAAACATCTAATTCTTTTAAGAAAGTCATAATATCTTTCTTTTTCTTAGCAAGTTCAATTAATTCTTCCCAAGTATAACCAGTATAAGACCAAATATTTAATCCTTTCTTACGTGCATATTTAGCTATTTCTGCACATTCTTTAGGTTGCATAAATGGATCACCACCAGAGAAAGTTAATCCATCTTGACCTTCTAGTTGATCTATTGCTTCATATACATCTTCTAAATCAACAAGTTCTCCATCATCAAATGACCACGTTTCAGGATTATGACATCCAAGACAGTGATGAGGGCATCCCTGGGTCCAAATGACCGTACGAATCCCCTCACCATCAACTATACTATCAGACTGTAAATAAGCTGCTAGTCTAATCTTCATTATTTACCACACTTTTCTTCTTGCATTACTTCTTTAATTCCTGAATGTTTAACGCGGTCTTTTTCTTCAGCTCTTTTACCGTTATTAAAATGTCTTACATCTCCTGATAAATAACCTGTTACCCTTCTGATTCTTTCAAATTGCATTCCTTCTCCAACTATTTTTTCCATAATTTAAATCCTCCTTTTTTATCTATTTTCCACATTCACATTTGATTTCATTTAAATGTTCAATTGGTACTCCTTCAAATTCATGTCTTCCACATCCTGGACAAACATCACCAATTACTCCAACGAATCCACATACTGGATCACGATCTACTGGATGGTTAATTGCTCCATAACCAATACCAGACTCTTTCATAAGTCTAACAACACTTTCAAATGCATCTACATTGTTAGCAGTATCTCCATCAAGTTCGATATAAGATATATGTCCACCATTAGTTAAGTTATGATATGGTGCTTCAATCTCTAATTTATGTTTAATACTTGTATTATAGTAAACAGGTACATGGAATGAATTAGTATAATAATTTCTATCTGTAATACCTTTTATCTTACCATAAATAGCTTTATCTATATTAACAAATCTACCACTTAAACCTTCAGCAGGTGTTGCGATTAATGTAAAGTTTAAGTTATATTCTTTAGCATATTGATCAGTTCTATTTCTCATGAACTTAATAATTTCAAGTCCAAGTTTTTGAGCTTCATCACTTTCACCATGATGTTTACCAATTAATGCTTTTAATGTTTCAGCAAGTCCAATGAATCCGAATGTTAAACTACCATGTTTTAGTATCTTTCTCATTCTATCATTAGGTCCTAACTTATCTCCATTAGTCCAAATACCTTGTTCTATTAAGAATGGGAAGTTATATGGATGTTTACTACATTGAATTTCAAATCTTTCAAGTAATTGATCTCTAACTAAATCCATCTCTTCTGCAAGTTCTTGATAGAAACCTTTCATATCAGCTTTATCTCTTTCTTTTAAAGCTATACCATGTTTAATACCTATTCTAGGTAAATTAATAGATGTAAATGATAAGTTACCTCTACCACCTGTAGTTTGATTATCAGGATCAGTTACATCGCTCATAACACGAGTTCTACATCCCATATATCCAACTTCAGTTCTATAATCACCTTTCTTATAGAATGCTTTATTAAATGGTGCATCTAAGAATGAGAAATTTGGGAATAATCTCTTAGCAGATACACGACAAGCTAATTTAAATAAATCATAGTTCTTATCTTCTTTATTAAAGTTAACTCCTTCTTTTACTTTAAAGATTGATACTGGGAATATTGGAGTTTCTCCTTTTCCTAAACCTTCTTCAGTAGCAAGTAAGAAGTTTTCTATTACCATTCTTCCTTCAGGTGATGTATCTGTTCCTAAGTTAATAGATGAGAATGGTACTTGTGCACCAGCTCTTGAATGCATTGTATTTAAGTTATGAACAAATGCTTCCATAGCTTGATATGTTGTACGATTAGTTTTAGCTAATGCTTTTTCGTATGCTTTATCAAATGCTCTTTCTATCTTTTTACTATTCTTACAATATCCATAGAAATCTTTTATATCAAGTTCTATACTATCTAATTTATCGATATCTTTAGCAACTTTATCCATATTAACAAAATCAAGTATATCCATATAATCGAATAAATCATAGATTTGTTGCTTAAATTGTTTTTTAAATGTTTTTAAGACACCTGGTGCCATATAATAATCAAACGCTGGTATTGATTGACCACCATGTTGATCATTTTGGTTAGATTGAATAGCTATTGCAGCAAGTGCTGAATAACTCATAATATCTTGTGGACTTCTTAAATGTCCATGGCCTGTTGAAAATCCTGTTTTGAATAATCTATCTAACTCTATTTGCATACATGTAGTAGTTCCCATTGGTAGGAAGTCCATATCATGAATATGAATAGCTCCACTATCATGTGCTTCACTAAATCTTGGTTTCATTAAATATGTTTTAGCAAACTCTTTTGATACAGTAGAACCATATTGTAACATAGTTCCCATTGCTGTATCTCCATCAACGTTAGCATTTTCTCTTTTATTATCATCTTCATTAGCTGATTTTAATCCTAAACCTTCAATTGTTTTTAAGAATTTATGTAATTTCTTTTCTTCTGAGAATAATTCTCTTGATTGAGCTCTTCTTTCACGATATTCTGAAAAGTGTTCATATACATCAGGATATCCTTTCTTCTTTAAAGACTCTTCTATTAAATCTTGAATTTGTTCAATTTTAATTTTATCAGTATATTCTTTATCAATTCTACTAATTACTTCCTTATATACTTTTTGAATATCCTCTTCAGTATATTTCTTTTCTTCATCATCACCGTTTGTAATTATGAAGTGGTCAAATCCTTTTTTTATAGCAAGTGCTATTTTAGATCCATCGAAATCTACTTTTTTACCGTTTCTTTTAATTACTGTAAGTGTAGATACTTTATCTAATACTTCGTTCATTTCAAATTCCTCCAACTTCTCTTATCTTGTAATTTTATTCTATTATATTATAGTTTTTCCAGTCAACGATTTTTATGCATTTTTTTAAAACTTGACACTATCATTTTTTTGGAATTTTTAATTTTTTAAATTTTTTTCAAAAATATATTGACAATATAAAAAGAACGTATCTTGCTTTATTTATAAGGGTTTCAGTTCTTTTGAATATTACTTTCTGTTAATTTAAAAAAATCATTTTTTTCAAAAAGTTAATTTTTTAACTTTTCAAATTTTCAATTTTTTCTAAAAATTTGTTTGTTCGATTTACAACTAAAAAACACTTTTTTACAATCTCAAAAGTGTTCTTTTTGTATTCAAAAATCATTTTTATTAATTAATAACAATTATCTTATTGTTGCTTAATTGAATTAACTATTTTAAAGTTAGCCATTACCTTACTTTTTTCAGTATCTTTTGTTTTTGTATATCCAGAATATGCCTCATTAGATTTCTTTTTAATTTCTTCCTTTACTTCGCCTTTATGATGTCTTAGATATTCATTAACATATAATGTTATAGTTCTTAAATCATCTTTATATACGCATCCATTTCTATCAATAAGCTCAAATGGAACAAATTTAGTAGCTGGATATACAATGGCTTTTAAGTGTCTATTTGTTTCAAATACCGTATCAGGATAATGCCATGGTATAAATGGTGATGTTTCAAATATTAAATGTTTACCAGCAAAAATGTTTTCTTTTAAAAACATATCAAAAAGTTTAAAATATTTAAAATCAGTAGGAAACCCATATTTATAAGATTCAGAAGCAAATGTGAAATAATCATCTTCTCTAAGAATAGCATATACTTTCGTTATTTTAATCTTACTATCAAATATACTTTTTTTATTAAGAGTTATCTTAGCATTTACATATTCATTATTTATATATACATTTCTAGATTGTTTATTTTTAGTTTTATCAGTAGGTACTAAAGAATAATCTTCTCTATTATTTTTAAGTTCCTCATCTATTTCTTTTCTTCTATCTTCATTAATTAAATCAGTATGTGCTTGTTTAAGTTTTTGTATCTCATAATTACCATTTCTATCTTTTGCATTTTCATCATAATTATATTCTTTTAATCGTTTAACATAAGCATCATCTATTTCTTCATTAGTAGCATTTTCTTTTACATTTAATATGACATAAGGATTATACATATTATCCCCCCTAATAGCTTATTATTCTAACATAAAAGAATTTAAAAGTAAATTTAAATGTTGTATTTATTGATGGTTTATAATATACTAATATTAGTGGAGAAAGCATTGGACCTTACCAATGCCCACTACTATTGTTTGGGCACTTGATAATTCAAGTGCTTTTTTTAACGCAGAACCTACCCCCTGATAGAGTTAGTTAAGTATTAAAACCACTAGGAATATAACTACTATTCCTAAGAATAGGATTATATTCAAAAGCTTATCTATGATTTTCATCATAAACACCACTTCCTTTCAAGTGGACACTTGATTGGTCTTACCTCCTCCAATATATATAATACCGAGTTTTTTAGAAATGTAACAAAAAAAGACTAAAAACTAGTCTTTTTATTCTTCTATTAAACTAAGTGATACTTTCTCAGTATCTTTTTTAATATCTATAACATAACAGTCAACAATATCTCCTACACTAAACATATCATTAGGATCTTTTATATAATCTTTAGAAAGTTTTGATATATGTGCAAGACCATCATTATGAAGTCCAATATCTATAAATAATCCAAACGGAGCTACATTTCTTACAGTTCCTTGTAGTTTATCCCCAATATGTAAATCTTCTACAGTAAGTACATCACTTTTAAGTATAGGTTTAGGCATATCATCACGTGGATCACGATTAGGTTTAATTAAAGATTTAATTATATCTTCAAGTGTATACTTATCAATTTCTAAATTAGAATTTTCTACATTATAATTGTCTAATTTACTTTTTAATTTATCTGTACCAATATCATCAAGTGTACAATCAATACTCTTTAGTAATTCTAATGTCTTATCATAACTTTCAGGATGGATATCAGTAACATCTAATACATTATCTCCACCAGTTATTCTTAAGAATCCTATTGCTTGTTCATAAGTCTTATCTGTTAATATCTTTTTCTTCTTTAATTCTTCTCTTGAATTAATTTTACCATTAGTATCACGATAATCTATTATCTTATCTATATTCTTAGAATTAATACCAGATACATATTTTAAAAGTGATCTAGATGCCGTATTAACATTAACTCCTACACTATTAACTGCTTTTGATACCACAAAGTCTAAACTTTCTTTTAATTCCTTTTGTGGTACATCATGTTGGTATAAACCTACTCCAATACCATCAGGTGGAATCTTAACAAGTTCAGAAAGTGGATCTTGTAGTCTTCTACCAATAGATACTGCACTTCTTTCATTAGGTGAAAGATTAGGAAATTCTTCAATAGCTACTTTTTCTGTACTATAGATAGAAGCACCTGCTTCAGATACAATTATATATTCTACCTTTTTATCTATTTCTTTAATTATTTCAGCTATAAACTTTTCACTCTCACGAGAAGCTGTACCATTACCAATAGCTACTATATCAACATTATATTTATCTATTAAATTCTTAACTATTAACTTACTATCATTAACATCTTTACTATTCTTACTAAATGGATATATAACACAAGAATATAAGTATTTACCAGTCTTATCTATAACAGCAAGCTTACATCCATTAGTAAAACCTGGATCAAATGCAAGTACTATTTTTTCTTTAATAGGTGGTTGAAGTAAAAGTGCTTCTACATTTCTACTAAAACTATTAATAGCTTCTATATTAGCTTTATCTGTAAGATCACTTCTTATTTCTCTTTCTATTGATGGATATATTAATCTTTTAAAACTATCTATAATAGCATCTTTAACTATATCACATACAAAACTTTCTTTATTCTTAATTATCTTATCTTCTAAATAAGAAATAATACTATCAGCACTACTACTAACATTAACAGTTACTACTTTTTCATCTTCTGCTCTATTAATAGCTAGTATTCTATGAGGTTTAATATATTTAACTTGTTCTTCAAATTCATAATACATCTCATATACTTTATTATCTTTATCAGGATTATCTTTCTTTACTTTAGTAATTATCTTTCCATTATTATAAACATAATTTCTTATCCATTTACGATAACTAGCATTATCTGATATCCATTCAGCTATTATATATTTAGCTCCTGTTATTGCTTCATCTATACTTTTAACTTTATCAGTAATAAACTTCTTAGCCATATCATCTATAGTACCTGTAGTTGGAAAAGACATAATCATTTTAGCTAAAGGTTCAAGTCCATTATTAATAGCATCTGTTGCCTTAGTCTTCTTCTTTTCTTTATATGGTCTATATAAATCTTCTACTTCTACTAATTTATTACACTTCATAATAGATGCTTTTAATTCATCTGTTAATAATCCTTTTTCATCTATTAATCTAATAACATCTTCTTTTCTTTTTAATAAATTAACTTGGTATTCATATACTTCATTTATACTTCTAATTACTTCTTCATCTAAAGCACCTGTAGCTTCTTTTCTATATCTAGCTATAAATGGTATAGTATTACCTTCACTTAATAATTTTAAAACTGTTTCTACTTGTTTAGGAGTAATATTTAAATTACTACTTATTTCTAATATAATGTCTTGATTCATAATAGTATACCTCACATCGCTTTATATTTTACATTTATTTTATTATCTATTAAATATTCTATTTTTTTATTTATATCATAATTATCTGTAGTAAGTTTTATATTAGAAAGCATCTTTCTTGTTTCTAAAACCGCATCACGACGAGTTTGTGTACTTCCTATTAAAACATACATTATCAAATTCTTAACTTTCATATTTATCACCTATTTAATTGTATCAATAAAATAAAAAAAAGTTTAGTCTTTTGACTAAACTTTACTTATTAATTTGTTTTTATACTTAACTTAGATACAGTAATTACAGGTCTTACACCGACTGTAGCATCTGTAGCTACTTTAGATACACTTTGATGAGTAGTTGAATCTACTGCCCATACATTAGTATTACCTGTTACTGCTGTTTTTGTCCAATAAGTAGTTGATGATAAATAGTTTTCGCCAAACGTATAAGCAGTTTGATTAAATACATCATTACTATTATTTGCTTTTACTAAATCTTCCATACTTGGAAGTGTAACTGTTAAATCAGTTATATCTCCACCAGCAGTAGTTAATGATTGTTTTAAACTATTTAAATAATCACTTTCTAACCATGTTTTGATAGTTGAATCAACAAGTACTGTTGAATCATTACTTCTATAAGCATTTTCTCCTGTAGTATCAAAAGCTCTAGTAGCAACATTATCATCTTTAATTAAAGTTACCATAGTATTTGTATCACCTGAAGTCTTTAATACATGCCATGTACTATCATCCACTAATGTCAAAGCTTGTCCCTTTGTATATTTAGCAGTTAATCTTGCATCTCCACCTTCTTGAATAGCTTCTACTATTACTTTACCATGGAAATGTTTACCAAGAACACTATTAGGAGCATCAGCAGAAATCCATACCTTTATTTCATGAATTCTACTATCTCCAGGTTGTAATCCAGGTTGATTAGCAGCCTTACTGTCATAAACAGTATAACCACTACTAGCTTTATTTCCAAGTATTTCAGGTGTTACTAAACCACCAGATGTATAATCAAATGTATATTTAATATAATTGAAATCTAATAAATTACCTTCGCAACCATCCTCTTGAATAATAGCATCATCATTATCAATCTTAACTACATAATCAACAGGAACATTACCGGTATTAGTAATGTTAAAGCGATATGACTGTTGTTGTAATCCATCAGCATCAGCCATAGGATATACACCGTTAAGTGATAATATATCACCATAACCATTTTCACCTTCTACATAACTAATTTCCAATTTACCAGCTTGTAATACATTATACTCACCAGCACTTGATGTAGATGTGAAAAATGCATAACTTCCTCCAATCATACTAACAACAACTACAAATACTGTTATAGCTGTTATTATAATCTGACTTCTATAACGTTCAACTTTTTTCATTTATAATCACCTATCTTATACATAATTATAACATAAAATTATCATAAATCTACATAATTATTTAATATTTTCTAAAATATCTCTTGCAGCAACTAAACCAGTTGCAGCAGCAGTAACAATATTACCAGCTTTTCCTGCTCCATCTCCTATGAAGTATATATTATCATCTTTTAATTTAAACTTATTATCTGTTTCTATTTCATTAGAGAAAAACTTAATCTCTGGTCCATATAATAATGTATCATCATTATTAACACCAGGTATTATTTTATCAAGTGTTTCAAGTCCTTCTAATATATTAGTGATTATTC
>JAEEGK010027389.1_pt1 | contig 11515 bp, 7 predicted proteins | sample 8958771 | NCBI WGS metagenome assembly JAEEGK01 (sample SAMN16246547, study PRJNA631951) | gut metagenome | biome: gut microbiome; feature: rumen; material: SC-attached | host: Bos | place: Iran: Karaj | collected 2018-10 | reverse complement strand
ATTCATTATATCAAAAAATATTTTTAAATAATACCAAAAAACTAAATTTGATTATAAATTAAGCTAATTATGTGTGTGGAAATAAATATATTATAAATATATGATTATTAAAATCATAAATCCTTTGTTATTTTTTCTAGTTGAATAAAATCAGGTCTATCCTTTTCTTCTGTTTCAATCATTTTTAATATTAATCTTATAAAATTATCAGAATATCTTTTTTTGAAATAATTTTCTATTTTCGTTTTTAATAAAGACATATTATTTATTTCTCTTATTGAATATAGACATTCAAAATTTAAAGTTGCTGCAAATATCATACAATATCCTAATGAAAAAACATCACTTTTATATGTATTATGATTTGAATATTTTGTTTTTCTTTTTTTTTGTTTTAAAGATTTAAATAAAGCAGGACTCATATATAATTCAGTTCCTCTTATTGTTTGCTTTCTTGTATCTTCATATTTTTCTACATTTTCTTTAGCTTCTCCAAAATCAGATATTTTCAATATATTACCTTCACATAATAAAATATTTTGTGGTTTTATATCTCTATGTGAAATATTTTTTTGTTGCAATTGAGACAAAGTTCTAACAAGATTTTTTAATATAAAAATAAGTTCTTTTTCAGAGTAGAAATTATAAATTCTATTTCTTTTAATTATTTCTTTTTCCCAATCTATTTTGGCTAATTCCATTAAAACATACATAACATATGTAGTCCTATCTAATTTTTTAGTTTCTATTCCATATATTTTTATTAAATCTATATTTAAATATTCAAAATTATATAAATATTCATATTCCTTTTTTAATATTTCTATTTCTTTTAAAGAATTACACATTAATTTTTTCATTGCATAATGACGATGGTATTTATCTTCTACTTCATATATTTTACCAAATGTACCTTCTCCTATAGATTTAACTATATTATAATCATCAATATCAAAATTTTTTAATGTACATAAAGGAATATCTTTGGTTAAATTTATTGATAAATTTTTTAAGTGTTTTCTAAATGATTTTACGTTTGCATTACTATCTTTGATTCTATTAATATTTTGGTTTTTTTGAATATCTTTATATGAAGACATACTTTTTAAAAGCTTCTCTTTTTGACTATTATTAATATTTACATTGACATTAAGATTAATATTTATATTAGATAAATTATTAATAATATTATGCAAACTATTAATATTATTATTTTTGTTTGAATTATAATTTTGACTATAATCTCTTTTTTGTTTTTCTTTGTTGTGATTAACAATTCTAAGAAATTTGCTAGAATTATTAACAAATTTATTTTTATCATTATTATTTTTATTATTATTTTTTTCATTCTCATTATTATCATTTTCATTGCCATTATTATTTTTTATTTGTTTTTCACTTTTTACATCTTCAGAAAAACTAAAATTTCCTCCTTTATTTCCTAAATTTACACTTTTAGAAGATACTTTAGAATTATTTAAAGTATTCCCTTCATTATTAACTAAATCTAAAACTTCATTACAATTTTTTTGTTCCAAACTAATTATATTAAATGACTCATCTATGCAAGATTCAATTTGAGAATAAATGTCCTTATTAATATTTTGACATTCTTTATTAAATAAATTCTTAATTTTTTCAACAAATCCTTTCATCTTCGAATTAAATAAATTAAAAGTATCAATTTTCAAAGTAATATCTTCAAATAATTTCCCTTGTTCATCAATTAAAATTTTATCTTTAGCTTCGCATAAAAAATTATTTTCTTTCAATGCATAAATTTCTTGACATTTTTCATTAATTTCACATTCTAAATCTTCTTTATCTTTTTCCAAATCATCAATTTGTTCACTTAAAGTTAAAATTTCAACTCTTTTATTCATAAGTTCATTAATATATTTTTCGCACTTATCACATTTATCATTTTTTTCATCTGACTCTCCAAAAGTTTTTAATCTAACATTATTATTATTATCATCAGTAAAATTAGTATCTTCAGTATTTAATCTTCCTTTAGTACTTTCATATTTTTTAATTTTATCTTCTAATTCCTTAATCTTAAGCATTAATTCCTTAACACTTTTAACAGTATTAGCAACAACTTTATTTTTAATTAATTTTGCTCTTTGACCAAATCTTAAAGTACTTAAACTTTCACTTTGATTTAATCCATTACTAGAAATAGTAATAATTAAAGTAGTTTGACTATTTCCACCAATACTTTCTTGAAGAACTCTTGTTAATTTACTATCTCTATAAGGAACATGTTGTGCATTTTCAGTTAATGCATTTATTACCATTCCAAGAGTCATTAAACTTTTATTTATATTTTGAGCTTCTTTTAATCCCATTCCTCCTGTTATTCCTGTTTTACTCATTTTTTCACTTCCAGCTAAATCTACAAAAAAAGCTTTTGCACTTTTTGTTGAATCAGTGACAATGTTTTTTTGGAAAATAGTAACAATAAATAATGAATGTGATCTCGAAGAACCAGCATTCATTTCAGTTGCTGACACTGTTCTATTATTTGCACCACAAGTGAAAACATCTTCCATTTCTTTAACTGAAGAAACATAAATTTCAGTAGAATCTTCAACCCAAATTCCCTTTTTTTTATCTTCTCTAATTGATAAATCTGTTTTTCTAGTATCTAATAAATCTTGTATTTTTTCATTATAAATTTGGATATAAGAACATTTAACTGAGAATTCAATATCACAAGACATATTATTAATTTTATTAAATATAAAATTCATACTTCTAGGAATAATCCCCATTAAATCTGTATTATTTCTGATTCCTTCCATTGTAAAAGTTTTTCCACTTGATGTTTGTCCATAACAAAATAAAGTACAATTAATTCCTTCAAAGAGTCCGTTTAATAATGGTTCTGCTGCTATTGAAAATACTTCTGATTGAAGAGTTGTGTTTGGAAATATATGGTCAAAGGTAAATTCATGAGGTTCTTCTTTTGTTGTTGCTGTGTCTATGGGAAATATACGTAATGAGTTTCTTGATAAAGGAGTTATACATGATTGGTAACCGCTTGCTTTTTCCTTTTCGTTTTCAGGACGGATACGACATATTACGCGGATTGTTTGACTTTTTGACATTTTTTTTATGATTTTTTGTTTTTTATTATTTTTTTTTTTGAGGTTATGAAAGATTTAACGTTATGAATACTTTTATTTAAAATTATGTAATTGAGCCTCAATATAATATAGATAAGAAAATATTTGATGTCAATTCTTGTTTTGGTTATATAAATTTTAATGATTTTAAATTTCAATGAAAAAAATCTATAGTCTTATCCCATAGAAAAAATAATTAATAATGAAATGTATTAAATAGTTTTTATAAATTATTTTTTTCTTTTATATAAATATTTAAAAAAGGAATTTGAATTTATTTAAATTAAAAAATTATTATTTTTAATCTTTAATTTTTATATATAATATTTTAAATGCAATCAATTTTTTTTCTTCATCACTATTTTCTATTAAAGAATAAAATTTAATAATTATTCTTCTTTATTTTCTTCATTGTTTTATATTAATACCAATATTTACATATTTTGTATACGATAATCTATAATAGTAATATTATATTTTAACAGAATTTTTTTGTTCAAATTCTTATTATAATCTTTCTTTCTTTTTTTAATTTTAATTTTAAATTTCATCTTTTGATTTTTCTTAATTCATTTTTTGAAAAAGAATTGAATGAAATGAAATTTAACAGAAGATAAGCTTTTATTTTTTTTTTGAAACATTTGAATTATCTCCTTTTAAATTAATATGTTTTTTTAATTGATTTAATGACATTAGTTTTTGAAAATTGAATTTAATATTTTATTTATATATATTTTTAATTAATTTGATTATTGATGTTTTAAATTTTTGTTTTCTTTTTCAATTACTTTTGAAGTTAAATTTATCATTTATTGAATTTTTTTTTTTATTTTTTATTTCCAATTTTTTTCATTTAAATATATTTTAACGAATTATTTATAAATATCTTATTGAATTGCCAATTTAATATTTCTTCTTTTTGAAAATATGTTTAATCTATAATTAATAGAATTTATCAATTTTTTACCTGAATATCATTAAATTCTATATTTTTAACTAATTCTTTTAAAGGAGTTTTGTTTAATCAAAAACATTAATTATTTTTTCTTTTAATGAATTTATAAATTAAAAATATAATGAATTCATACTATTAATAAATAATATTTTTTTTAACTTTTATTTATATTTTATATTTATTATTTATTTTAATGTTTTAGTTGTTAATTGTTTGTAGTTTTTATGGTTTTAGATTATTTGATGTTTTAACTATAATTTTGGAATAAATTAGATACATTTACTTTTTTTATTATTTTTCTTTGTTCTATTGAGCTTTTATTATGTATATCATTTGTTTTTTTTTTTGATTTTTTATTTTGACTTTTTTTTATATAATTACTGAAATTATTAATAGTATAAACAGGTTTTTTTTTCAAACCAGAAATATTACAAGTTGAAGTTAAAGGTTTTGAAACTTTTGGAGGTGAAGGACTTGTTTTAATTTTATTATTTAAATAAGGAATAATCATTTTATTTGTAATTTGACTTGATGGAGTTTTATATATTATTTTTTTATTATTTTTATCATTATTAGAATTTGTATTTGGAGTACTTGATAAATTTTTATTTCCAAATAAAATATTTTTAAGAATCATATTTTTTGGTTCTAAATTTTTTTTTAAATTAACTGGAGAATTAATTACAAAAGATGCATTTTTTTTTTCTGAGTGATTTACTATATTTTCTAAAGGAATTATTGAATGCTTTTCAAGAGAAATACTTTTTTTCATATTATTTTTACTTAATAATAAACATGACACTGATGAATTATGATGTATTTTTTTTTTAGATTTATTTTCTTTATTATTACTATTATTATAATTTATTGAAATTTTAGAAGATGATGAATAAGAATTATTTCTTTTTGAATATTGGTTTTTATTTTTATTATTTATCATTTTTTTAATAAATTTATCGATAAAATCTTTTTTTTTATTATTTTGGTTAGGAAGAAAAATTTGAGTTTTATTGTTTCTTTTTATATTTCTTTCATAAGAAGAATTTTTAATTTGAATTTGTTTAATTTTTAAATTTATAATAGATTTATCATTTAAATTTTTTTCATCAAGAATATCTTTATTATTACTTTTAAAAGGAGTTATTGAAATTTCATCAAGTAATTTATTATAATTATCATTTTCTTCTTTAGTCATTACAGAAGTTCTTTCATTTGAAATTTTTTCTTCTTTTTGAAAATCAATGTTTTTAACAAAATCAGGTTTAAAATCATAATTATTATTATTTATTTTATTTTCTGATTTTTTATCAGAGAAAAAAATACTTTTATAACTTATTTCTAAATCTTCTTTTTTTATATTTGAATTTTTTTGAATATTAAAATTAGATTTTGAATCAATACTTTGAGAAACTGTCATTGAAATATCTTCAATTGAATTTGGCGACATCATTAAATCTTTTTTTACTTTAATAGCACTATTTGTATCACATTCACTTATAATACATTTTCCATTACAAATTTGAATATTTATTTTTTTGCTTGTGTCCATATTTGAATTTAAAAAAATATTTTTTTGAAATAATTTTTTTAAAATAACTCTTAATGTGATTAAATTTAATTTTAATTAAAATAAAACAATTAAAGAAATATTAAAAGTCAAATATATTAAATATTTAAAATGATTCAATTATTTTTTTTATTAAAATATGGGAAATTATAATGAATCAGATTATACAGATTTTCGTTGGATACAAAAAGTAAAAGAAGAAAAATTAGAAAATTCACAAGAAACAATAATATTTTATTCCCCGGTTCCTTTAAACCGAGTTTCATCTATTGAAAGAGATTTATTAAGATATATTAAAACAAAATCAACAAGTATATTAAATGAAGATGCTCAATTTGATATAGAAAAAGAATCTTATACAGATGGTGAATTAACTGCTTATAGAATTTTAGCTCCTATAATTGAAAAAAAAATTTATAGAAAAAATAGATTGAATAGAAATTGCTTTAAAATTCTTCATTCTAATAGATTAAATATATTAGAAGAATTTCATATTTTTTATTTTGATGAAATTTTTTCTAATTTTGATATTGATGTTAATGATTTGTTCATAGTTAAATTTTGTAATCATGTTTCTTTATTAAATAATCATATTATTTCAATATTGAAAAATAATTTAATTTCTCATTTGAAAGAAAAACATAATTTACATGAAGAAAAATTAACTTTTGCAAAATTAAGAAATATTATTGCTAAAGATTTTATTGAATGTAAAAATCCAATTTTATCTCATTATACTGCATATTATGTAAAAAATTTAACTGATATATCTTTTCAAGAAATAATTTCAGAAATATTATCTGAAGAAGGTGATATTTATTCTTTAATAAATCAAATTGTCACTCATAAACAAATTAATAATTATCTTTTATTTTATTTATTATGTTTAATATATATTTTTGATACAGAAGCAAATCAAAAAGAAATGTTAAGAACTTATAAAAGTATTGATACTTTTAATCCAAATATTTTTTATGAAGGAAATATTATTTCAAATTATGAATATATGACTACTACAAAAGATGAAAATTATGTGAGTAATTCAAATAATATTATTGAAATATCATATGATAAAATAAAAAATAAAAATTGGTATTTATCATTTAAAGCATTAGACTTAGAAAATTTTACAGCATATAAATCAGCTTTAGAAGTAATAATAGAACCAAATTGTATATTTGAAGTAAGAAAAGTGAAAAAAATAAATGATGATAAATATTATATAAAATTACATTTACAATCTAATTTATTAAATGATTGTATTGAAATGAATATGTCAACAAGAATGCAAATGAATATTGGAGTTTGTACAGATATAGGAAATGATATTAATGAAATGTATCCTGGATTAGAATTAGAAAAAGTAGTTTCTTTAACTATAAATAATAAAGTTAATTTAATTGAAAATAAAATAAATATTGGTTGTATGAAAAATTTAAGAGTTTTAGATATGAGAAATATTGATTTAAATGATAATGATATGATTGATATAATTCCATACTTTACAAATTTAACTTTTTTATCTTATTTAAATTTAGAATTAAATAATTTAGAACCTAAATCAATTGAAAGTTTATCAACAATAATGAATATGATGCCTTATTTAGAATATTTAAATATTAATCAAAATAATTTAAGAGATGAAGGAACAGAAGAAATAACAAAAGGATTAAAAAATATACAAAATTTAAGGGGAATAAGTTTAATGTATAATCAAATAAAATGTAAAGGAATAGAAACATTAAGTAAGCAATTATCATCATTTTCAAAAATGAAATTAATAAATTTTTCAACAAATTATATATATCAAGAAGAAATGGATAATTTAGTATCAGCTATAGGTAAAATGGATCATTTAATATATATAAATTTATCAAATAATCAAATAAGTTCAACAGGACTTGCAATATTAGGAGAAGTGTTACCTAATTCAATTCAAAGATTAGATTTTTCGGAAAATGAAATTACTCAAGAAGGCTTTATGGAATTTTCAACTTATATGAAAAGAATACCTAATTTAAAAGCTTTTATTATTTATGGTAACAAAAATGGTCCTTCAGGAATTTCTGCTTTAATTGATGGATTTAAATATACTCCTTTATTAGAAGAATTAAATTTTGGATGTAATTTATTAGGTGATGCTGATATTTTATTATTAATGCAAAATATTGATTATTTTAAAAATTTAATTGAGTTAAATTTAAGAGAAAATAATATTTCTTCTGATGGAATTGTTTTTTTAAATTCCGGTTTAAATAATTTAGAAAGATTAGTTAATTTAGATTTAAGTTGGAATTCAATTGGAGATGAATATATTTTTTCTTTGATAGATATTATTAAAATTTTAAATGATTTTGAATGTTTAAATTTAGAAGAAAATGGAATTTCAAAAGAAAATTATGATAAAATAAATAATATTTTAAATGAAAATAATGACACATGGTATTATAATAATAAAGGTGAATATAAGAAGAAAACGAATTATTTAACAAAAGAAAAATTTGCTGATAATTATATTCAACATAAAACAACTTTAAATAAAGAAAATATGAATTTTAATAATTTTAATTATGAAAATTTAATAAAAGAATTTGAAAATTTGAAAAAATATAAACATGTAAAAAATTTAATTTTTATAAGACAAAAAGTAGATAATAAAATAATAACATTATTTTCTGAAAATTTAAAATTTATTGAACATTTAATGGAATTAGAATTAGGAGGAAATGAAATTGGAGATGAAGGAATGATTATTTTAAGTAAAGGTTTAAATAATTCAATTGAATTAGAAATATTAGATTTAAAAGAAAATTATATTGGTTCAAAAGGAATGAAAGCTTTATCAGAAAGTTTAAATAATTTGAAAAATTTAAAAATACTTAATTTAAATTGGAATACTATTTCTGATAGTGGTTTAATTTTTTTTTCTAAAGTTAATCTTCCTTTATTAGAAAATTTATTATTAAAAGAAAATCAAATTAAAGAAAGTGGAATGAAAATTTTTTCTGAAAATTTAAAAAATTATCCTATGTTAAAATATTTGGATATGGGATGGAATAAAATTAAAGGAGAAGGTTTAAAATGTTTTACTCAAAATATGCAACATTTAAGTCAATTAAATTATTTGTTTTTAAGTAAAAATGATATTGATGAAGAAGGCTTTTTAAATTTTGCACAAAATATTGATAAATTACCTAAATTAGAAAGTATTTTTTTTTGGAATAATAAAATTAAAGATGAAAGTGCTGAAGTCTTATTAAAATATATCAAAAAAAATAAAAGATTCAAAAATATTGATTTAAGCATTAATGAAATTACTGAAGAAGTTAAACAAAAATATAGGGATTATGTTGGAATTAATAAAATTTTATCAGTTGAAATTTAAAAAATGATTTTAAATATATTATATTATAAATAATAAATTTATATGTGCTTATTATAAAATTTATGAGTTAAAATAAAATATTTTAATTATTAATTTAAAAATAATAAATTAACTTTTATTTAATTTCTTGATACTTATTCTAAAGTCTTAGAATATTAGGTTTAAATATAAAATATAAGAGGTTATATTAAAACTTTATAATGTTTTAAAACAATTTAAAGAAAAAATATATCATTATTTTTTTTAATTTATTTTTTTAAATTTTTTAATTGAATTAATTTTTTTATTTCATGATGACCTCTGAAATAACAGAAGAAGAATCAAATATAACAAATAAAGAAATAAATAGAATATCAAATAATTCAAAAGGAATAGAAATATTATCCGGGAGTAAATCAGAAGAAATAAAAATAGTAAAAAGAGGGAATGAAAATAGTTCAATAAATATATCATATGATTTTTTATTTAAAGTATCATTAATAGGAGATTCAGGAACAGGAAAAACATCAATGATAACAAGATTTATAGACAATGTATTTAAAAGTGAAACTTCTACAACAATAGGAGTAGATTTTAAAATAGTAAGTTTTAATTTAGGAAATGAAACTTATGCAAAAATGCAAATTTGGGATACTTGTGGAAGTGAAAGATTTAAAAGTTTAACTGCAAGTTTTTTAAAAACTTGTAGTTCTTTTATTTTAGTTTTTGATTTAACTAGATTATCAACTTTTCAAAATATTGATAATTGGATTAAAATTATTAATGAAAATACTAAACCTAAATTCTTAATATTAATTGGGAATAAAAGTGATTTGAAAGATGAAAGAAATATAGATAAAGAAAAAATATATAAATATTGTGAAAAGAATAAATTTAATTATATTGAAACTAGTGTTAAACTTAATTTAAATATTGAAAAAGTTTTTAAAGAAGTTGCTTATCAATTATATTCAGGAATTAAAGGGAAAGATATTAAAAAAGCAGATTTGAAAGAATATGAAATTGGAGGTTTTAAAAATATTAAAATTGATGATAATAAAGATAATAATAACAATAATAATGAGAAAAAAAGTTTATGTTGTCGGTAATAAGAAATAATTTTTTAAATAATTTAATTAAAATTGATTTTATTCAATTATATATAAATGAATTCACAAAATTATTGGAAATATTCATGTTTTTATAATACTATATTTTTAATTCCAAATGATTCTAATGAAGAAGATATTGAAAATAAAAAAATTTCTACGAATTTGAATAAAATCCAATACTATCCTAATTCTTCAGAAAATTCTTTTTATTCTTTTGAAAATCTCAAATTTTTATCTTGTTTAAAAAATAATTGGAAAAAAAATGTTAAAAACTCAATTTATTTATCAAAATGTAATTTATTAAAAAAAATGTATTGTTAATCAAAAAGAATGTTTATAAAAATCATTATTATATTCATTTACAAAATAAGATATATTAAAGTATAAAAGTAAGTCAGGTAATAATTATATAAATTATTTAAATAAAAGGTAATTTATTATATATTTATATAATAAATCTTCAAGATATATAAGAATATATATAATTCTAAGATATAATTACTTTTCTAAGTGTTTAAAAGTTTAATACAAACAATAGTTTAAATAGTTTTTTATTAAAAATATAAATAATATGAATATCTTCAAATAAATTAATTAAATCTTTTTTTATCTAAAAAAAATATTACATCATTGACAACAAGAGAATTTCATTATTTAAAATTATATTCATATAAAAACAGATTAATATATATTAAATTTATATATAACACAATAATTAACTTTATATAAAATTAACAAATAACATAATTCAAGGATTCAATCAATAAAACCAAATAAAAAATAATTTATAAAAAATAAATAAACATTAACAAAAATCATCATTATTATCATTTAAAAAAAGACTTTCTTTTTTAACAAGATAAATTTCAGCTTCTTCAGAATCATTAAATTGAGTCGAAGCTTCAGAATATTTTCTTAACTTTTGTTTAAATTTCCCATTTTCATTTCTTTGAAAATCATTTAAAAATGAAGGTATTAAAATTTCATCAATTGATGTTATTTTTTCTTTTTTATTTTCTTCTATTATAGAATAATTGGTTGATTCTGATTGTTCTATTTTTCTTGTTTTTTTTATTTCAAAGATTAATTGTTTATTTTTTAAAGATTTTTTTATTTTTCTACATAAAAAAATTCTTTCTTTTTTTTCATCATTTTGTTTCATTTTTTTTTTTTTTGATTATTAGTTTTAATTATATATTTTTTATATTAAGTTAAATTATACTTTTTAAAATGATATATATTCATTATATAATTTGTTTAAAAAAGTTTATTATTAAAATATTAATTTTACTCTTTCTTATTTAGCAATAATACTTTCTTTTTTTCAATATTTATAATTTTATGCTCGATTTCATTGAAAATTTATTTTATCTTCTTATATTTTTT
>JAEEGK010027388.1_pt1 | contig 11515 bp, 8 predicted proteins | sample 8958771 | NCBI WGS metagenome assembly JAEEGK01 (sample SAMN16246547, study PRJNA631951) | gut metagenome | biome: gut microbiome; feature: rumen; material: SC-attached | host: Bos | place: Iran: Karaj | collected 2018-10 | reverse complement strand
CCTCCATGTCATTCTTCGCAATACCGTTCTTCGCAATATACCCTAAGCAATGGATAACTTTCGTTTTGCCAATCCTAATATACTTTGGCTGCTGATTGTAGTTTTTGCTCTCGTGGTGTTGTTCCTCGTGAGCCGAATGAGCAGTCACAAGGCCTTGCGTCGTTTTGGCGACCTGCGCCTGCTGCGTCCGTTGATGCAGGGTGTCAGCGAAGGGAAACTTCGCGTCAAGTTTGCTATCGAGATGCTTGCCCTTGTCTGCCTCATCATCGCTGCAGCCCGCCCTCAGTTCGGCTCGAAACTTGAGACCGTCAAGAAGGAAGGCATCGAGGTGATGGTTTGTCTCGATATCTCCAATTCGATGTTGGCTGAGGATATCCAGCCCAATCGTCTTGAAAGGGCCAAGCGCATGTTGTCGCGTCTTGTCGATAATCTCGACAACGACCAGGTGGGTCTCATCGTATTCGCAGGTGAGGCCTATACCCAGCTTCCCATCACCAATGACTTTGTGTCGGCCAAGATGTTCCTCCAAAGCATCGACCCACGTATGGTGTCGTTGCAAGGCACAGCTATCGGTGCTGCCATCAATCTGGCAGTACGCAGTTTTACGCCCAACGAGGCTTCTGAGAAGGCTATTGTTCTTATCACCGATGGTGAAAATCATGAGGATGATGCGCAGGGTGCCGCAGCCAACGCTCTCGCCAAAGGCATACACACCCACGTCATCGGAATCGGTTCGACACAGGGCGCCCTTGTCCCCGACGATTCGGGCCGTCCAGGTTCCTATCGCAAGGATGCTTCGGGCAATCCAGTCACGACACGTCTCGACGAGCAGATGGCTCAAGCCATTGCGGCAGCCGGTCAGGGCATCTATGCTCATGCCGACAACACTAATTCCGCAGTGCAGACTCTCACCGAAAGCCTCGGCCAACTAAAGACCACTGAACTCGAGAGTCATGTTTTTGCAGATTATGACGACAAGTTCATGCCATTTCTTGCCATTGCACTTATTCTCCTCTTGATTGATATGTTCCTTCTTGATAAGGCGAATGCTCTGCTTCGGAAGATTCGCATTTTCGTTCTCATCGGCTTTTGCATGACGATGTTCGACCCAGCTTCGGCTCAGTCGGCCCGCAAGGCACGTTCGGCCACTCGCGAAGGCAATGCTTTCTACCACGACAGTCTGTGGCACGATGCTGAGATGAAGTATCGACGTGCACAGGAGCAGATGCCTACCGATTCCATCTCGCAGTACAACCTCGCCAATGCCCTCCTCCAGCAGCAGGAGCAGGAAAAGGCACAGGATGCCATGTCGTTCTATGGTAAGGTCATCGAGAGTTCCGAGCGTGGCGGCAACCACCGCTTGGCATCGCTCGCTTCGTTCAATGCCGGCGACATATGTATGGCCAGTCAGCAGTATGACCAGGCCATCAACTTCTTCAAGCGCGCGCTCCGCAATAATCCTCTTGATGACGAGGCCCGCTATAACCTGCTCCTTGCCAAGAAACTCCTTCAGCAGCAGCAAAACGAAGACCAGAACCAGGATAAGCAGCAACAAGAGCAACAGCAGGAGCAGCAACAGCAGCAACCGCCGAAACAAGATCAACCTCAACAGGATCAGCAACAACAGCAGGAGCAGCAGGAACAGCAGCAACCGCCGCAGAATCAGATGAACCAGGACCAGGCTGAGGCCATCCTCAACGCCAACAACCGTGACGAGCAGGAGACTCAGGAGAAGGTCAAGCAGCATCAGATGCAGCAGATGAAGCGTCGCAAGACCAACAAGGACTGGTAAAAAATAAAACAATAAAATAATGAGACGCAAATTCCTATTCACTCTCATACTTTCGTTTCTGACCTCAGCGATGGTCTGGGCCGACACGACATTCCGTGCCAAAGCGCCCAGTAGCGTCGCTGTCGGTCAGCAGTTCCGTTTGGAATATATCGTTACAGCGCGTGCATCAGGTATTACCGTCGATCTTAAGGATACCGGTTTCGATGTGCTATATGGTCCAACCACAAGTTCGTCGTCAAGTACCAGCATCGTCAACGGACAGATGAGTTCTGAGGTGCGTACTACCTTCTCATATGTCCTTTCGGCTACCAAGGAGGGAACATTTACCTTGCCGGCTGCTACGATTAAGGTCGATGGCGAGACCCTCACGTCCAATAGTGTTTCGGTCAAGGTTCTTCCTGCCGACCAGCAGCCCGAAGGACATAGTTCCAGTTCGCGTAGTCAGCAGGGTGGGGCACAGGCCAAGTTCAATAAGGACGATGTGCACCTTGTCCTTGACCTATCAAAGACATCTGCCTACGAAGGTGAGGCAATTGTAGCCACGTTGAAACTCTATTGGCGCAATACTCAGATGGGTAATCCTTCCGATGTCAAATTGCCCGATTTCGAAGGATTCACCGTGCAGGATATGGACAACGACAATGCACAGGCTTCGCTCGAGCATTTCAATGGCGCCAACTACCAGATGTATCCGCTTGTCAAGTGGTTGCTCTTCCCTTCGCGTTCGGGCGAGTTGACCATACCAGCTGCTACGCTGACGGCCAATGTCGCCATCGTTTCGACACGTCGCACCGGAGGATTCTTCGATTGGCCGATGGAATATACCGAGAATGTGGCTGTGCCGCTTCGTTCGGCTGCACGTAAGGTCAATGTCAAGTCTCTTCCTGCCGGCAAACCGGGTTCCTACATGAATGCGGTAGGCAACTTCAATGTGAAGAGTGTTCTCACTGCCGATAAGGTGCGAGCCAACGATGCTGTCATCTATCGTATCACCATCGACGGTGTAGGCAACCTCAAATACGTCAAGGAACCCGAACCGGAGTTCCCGACTGATTTCGAAGTATTTGATCCAAAGGTCGATCTCAGTACGCGTGCCACATCGTCAGGTGTGCAGGGCAAGAAGACCATCGAATACACCGTCATTCCTCGTCATGCTGGCAAGTATGAGATTCCAGCCTTGGAGTTCAGCTATTTCGATGTCAAGAGTGGTCAGTACAAGACCATTCGCACCGATGCCTACACCCTTGAGGTGGAAAAAGGCCCGAATGAAGGTAGTACGGGCGGTGGTGCTGTTGACTTTACAGGCACCAACCAGGAGCGTATTCGTGTGCTTGGCAACGACATCCGTTATCTCCATAGTGTCGATGCAGATCGTCTCGATTTGGGCAAGATCAATCCAGAGACGGGCAAGCCAGAACCTCTCAAGCCGTTCTTCGGTACTCTCGCCTATTGGATGTTCTTCCTTGTGCCCTTCATTGCCTTCGTTATCCTGGCCTTCATCTATCGTCGTCGCATCCGTCGTATGGCCGACATTGCAGGTATGCGTACCCGTCGCGCAGGAAAGGTGGCTGAGCGTCGCCTTAAGACTGCCAAGAAGGCTCTGAATGCGAAAGATGAGAATGCGTTCTACGAAGCTATTCACAAGGCTATTCTTGGATATGTTTGCGACAAATTGCGCATTCCATTGAGTGACTTGACGCAGGATACTGTTTTCGAAATGCTTGAGAAGCATAGTGTCCCCGAGACGACCATCCATGAGGTGAAGGAAGTGCTCGATACCTGTCAGTTTGCACGCTATGCGCCTTCCACCGACTCACAGGCTATGGACGTGCTTTATAAGAAGACCTCCAAGGTAATCGATCGTCTCGAGTCCGAGATCAAGAAATAAAGCGATTCAACGAAAGATAATTGTTAATTGTTAATTATTTATTGTTAATTGTGAAAAGATATATTTTAGCCCTGATAAGCCTTGTGCTCGTCTCTTTCGGCTACGGAAAGACCTATGCCCAACAGGACCTGCTGAACACAGCTGCTGCTGCCTATGACTCGGCACAGTATCAGCATGCCATTGATGCATACGAGCAGATAGCCGTTCAGTACGGTGTCAATCCAGAACTTTTCTACAATCTCGGCAACGCCTACTACAAGCAGAAGAACTATCCCAAGGCCATCCTCAACTACGAGCGCTGTCTGCTTTACGATCCTTCGAATGTAGATGCTAAGGAGAATGTCGAACTGGCTCGTCTGCAATGCGTCGATAAGATTGAGTCAATCGAGCCCATGTTCTTCGTTACGTGGGGCAATAACGTTCGTGACAGTTTCTCGTGCGATACTTGGGGTTTTTTTGCCATTATCTTCTTCCTGCTTTTTATTGCAGGCTGTGGCATTTACTTTTTCTCCCATCGTACCAGCCGTCGCAAACTAGGATTCTATGGCGCCTTGCTGTCCATCATTCTTTGTCTCGTCAGTATTCACTATGCAGTTGCACAGCGTGACCATATACAACTGCGTGACTATGCCATCGTGATGACTCCTTCGGTAATCGTACGTGCTTCGCCTGCTGACAGTGGTACACAGTTGTTCACCATTCACGAAGGCCTGAAGGTGCGAGTTCGCAGCACACTTTCAGGATGGTCGGAGATTGAACTTACTGACGGTCAGGTCGGCTGGATGCCCAGCGAAGGACTGGAAGTGATTTGATTTCGAACAACGATAACCTGTTTACAATAGCAGCATACAGATTCTGTACACCAAATCTGTATGCTGCTATTGTAGTATATCGATTTCATCTATCAAAACTGTATGCCGCGGTTGGAGCATACAGTTTTCATCTGTCAAAACTGTATGCTGCGGTCGGAGTATACATATTTCATCTGCCAAAACTGTATGCCGCGGTGGGAGCATACATATTTCATCTGTCAAAACTGTATGCCGCGATCGGAGCATACAGATTTCATCTGCCAAAACTGTATGCCACGGTGGGAGTATACATATTTCATCTGTCAAAACTGTATGCCGCGGTGGGAGCATACATGTTTCATCTACCAAAACTGTATGCTACAATCAGAGCATACAGATTCTATCTATCAAATCTGTATGCTCCGATAAGAAGTAGGGTTTCCTTCTACAAAACCGTATTATTCACTGATGCCAACAGCATGCTTGTATTCGAGAATCTTGTTCTGGAAATCGGCGTAGGCATCGGTGCGTTGATCTTGAGCCTGTTGGAAAAGTAACTGTGCTTCGAGCAGGTCGGACATCTTGATGGTGCCAGCTTTGTAGAAGTTGCGATTCAAGCGGAGATTCTCTTCTGCCTGTTCGATGCTGCGCTGGGCAATGTCGAGTTGCTGACGTGCCTCGACAACGTTATTCCACGCATTTTGCATCTTGATTTGCAGCAGTTCGGACTTGTCCTGTTGTTGGTCGAGGGCTTTTTGGTACTCTATGCGCTTGCGCTTGATGGCGTGAGAGCCTCCCCACCAATCGGAGATGGGGACACTAACCGTTGCATAAACCATGGCGAATGTGCGGTCGTTTTCCATCAGGTTGTGGTAGTTGTAACCGGCACCAACGGCAACAGAGGGAAGATTCTCTCCGACGGCAATCTCGCGTTGGAGTTTTGCTGCTTCGACCTGCTTGCCGAGCAACTGATATTCGGCGGTCGCCAGCAGGGCTTGTTCATGATCCTCTTTCATGGGAAGATCACCCGTGTCTTTGATTTCGGAAGTCAAAGAGAATTCCGAGTCATGGAGACCGCAATATTGCGCCAACAACAGTTTGACGAGCGACAGACCATTCTGCAGCTTCAGTTTCTGGCTCTCAATCTCGTTCTGTCGCAGTTGCACCTGAAGCAAATCGTTGCGTACGGCAAGACCGGCACGGACAGCTACTTCGACATCCTTGCGAATGTCGTTGAGCATGGCTTCAACGGCATCAATTGTCTTCGTTTTCTCCTGAAGGGAGATTATCTGCCAGAAGTATTGTTGGGTGGTCAGTTCTACTTCGTTTTCGGTGAGTTGCATTTGCAGTTTGGCAACATCTTCGCCGACTTTTGCGAGGCGGTTGCCATTGACGATCTGACCGCCTGCGAATAGGGGCTGGGTGGCATTGACGCCCGCGATAGTGCCGTTCTTCATCATCGTTATGCTGGTTGGATTGCTCAGTGCAGCCAAGGCCTCAACGGGGAACATTGCGGCCAATGTGGCTCCCAGTTCGGGAGTAATCATTTCGCCCGGATTGATGTCCATCTTTGCCATACCTTTGTCAGCATTGAACCATAAGCCAGTTCCGCTGATGTTGGGGAAGTATTTGGTAAATGCCTCTTTGCGTTGCTGGCGTGCAGCATCGATATCCAATTGAGCATCGCGCATGGCGAGGTTGTTCTGACGGGCAGAGTCGAGCATCTGCTCCAATGTATAGTTGGGTTGGGCAGCACAAAGGACAAAAGCGCTGAGCCCTACGAATAATGTTGCGATTTTCTTCATGAGGGTATTATTTCGTCGAAACTTTCCAATAAACCACAGGGAGCATAGAGACTACCATGATGAGTGAGCCTATACCACCTGCAAAGATGGTGACTCCAACAGGCATCCAGAAGGATGACTGGGCGATGATCATCGGCACTACGCCAACGGCAGTAGTAGCTGTTGTGAGGAAGATGGGCACCATGCGGCGACGGCCCGCTTCGTAGGCAGCATTGCGAACGGCTTTGTTGTAATCACGGCGCCATGTTTCATGTTCGGGATCCTCTCGAGCGGGTTCAGGATGACCAAGCGAATAAGACTTGAGCAGGTCTATGGCATGTTCGAAGATGAGTATCTCGTTGCGCATGATTATTCCCATCAGCGTGATGAGGCCGAAGATGGAGGTGAGACCCAGGTCGCGATTCATCAGTCCCAAGCCAATGAGTGCACCTGGAATCATCAGTCCCAAGGCTGCCATGCAGACGGTAGTAATACCATATTTCTTGAAATTGAAAAGCAGGAAGAAGAAAACGATGATCAAGGCAATGACGATGCCACCGAAAATTTGTGGCAGGGCTTCATCTCCATATTCGATCTCACCGCCAACTTCCGAACGCACGCCTTGTGGTAGTGCTATCTCTTCTTGCATTACCTTGACCAGCTTCTTCTCGACAGGAGAAGTATAGACACCGTTGGCAAATTGAGCCATGACGGTGATGCAACGTTCTCCACCACGATGTACGATGCGGCTTTCACTCCACATTGGTCCAACTTTTGCTATCTGGCGAAGAGGAACGGTGGTGTTGCGGCTACCAATGCCCGCCGAGAGCATTGTGGTAGGTGACGATATACCGAGGTTTTCGATGTCGGAGTAGGTCATGTCGGCATTGTCCTTGACGACGATAGGTAACTCGTAGTCGCCTTCCCACATCTGTCCGACACGCAGGTCGCTCGACATGGCGCTGAGTGCAAGCTGTGCAGAACTACGCGTGATACCCAACTGCGCCGAAGCGACAGGGTCGAGTTCAACGTTCACGATGGGATGGGCAAGCAGATAATCGGTGTGAACCCATTCCAGTTCTGGCATCTGACGCATACAGTCCATCATCCGGTCGGCTGCCGCATGGAGCGAGTCAAGATTGCTGCCATAGAAGCGGTATTCCAATTCGTTGACTTCAAGGTAATCCAGTCGCTTGAATTTCACATAGGCTCCCGGGAAGGCTTCGCTGAGTTGAGGCTGGTAATTTGCCAGCAAGTCGAGGGTGGCCTTCTGACTCTTGGTATTGACGATGAACTGGGCATAGTTGGGACCTGCCATTTGAGGAGCGTAGGCATCCATAAAACGTGGTGATGCGCAACCAATGAAGCCCGTAATGCTTGTGATGCGTGGATCTTGCTCCAGCTCATGTCGCACGATACTGGCAATCGAGTCGGTCTCGGCAATGCCTTTGCCTTCGGGCAGGAAGATTTCGACGGCGAATTGATCACGATCGGCATAAGGGAAAAGACGCACCTTGAGCGATGGAATGATAGCCGTCGAGAGCGCAATGATGGCCAATCCTCCGCAGATGGTGATCCACGGGTTGTGGAAGGTGAACTCGAGCACGTGGTTGTAGGTCTGTTGCACCCATTGTGTGATGGCATTTCCATCGGTTTTTACCTTGTCGGGGCGGATAATCTTCATCTCGAGGAACGGGATAACCGAGATGGCAAGGATGAGCGACACCATCAGGTTGATGGTAATGGTGATGGGGAAATCCACCAGACAATCATGGAAAATGCCCTTCATTGTAAATAGGAAGGGATAGAAGATGGCGCAGATGCAGATGGTGGCCAGCATCATCGGCATGAAGTATTGTTGGGCAGACCGAAGTGCTGCTTCGTAGGGTTTCAATCCTTTGCCGAGATACTCCAAGTAGCCATCGATGACAACGATGCTGTTGTCGACAATCATTCCCAGCACCACAATCAGCGCGGCCAGTGTTACGATGTTGAGTTCAATACCCATCATATACATGATTGCCACCGACACGAAAGTACTGAGAGGGATGGTGACTGCTGCAACGATGGCCGACCTGAGTGGGAAGAGCACCATCATGACAAGGATGATGACGAGCATCGAGATGAGCAGGTCGCGAAGGAACGACGTAACGCTCTCGCGTACAACTTTCGGCTTGTCGGCTATGCGAGTGACGGTTACGTCGTCGGGGAGTACTTCTTGACGAAAAGTATCGAGTACACGATCGACGTCTTCGCCATACTGCACCACATTGAAGCCTGGCGACATCTCCATCGACAAAAGTACGCACGGATGTCCATCCTGTTCGATGCGGCTTGCCAATGGGTCATACTCCCTCACTACGCGGGCTATGTCGCGCACTCTGACCACCTTTCCGCTGGCTGCATCGCTGTAAATAATCTGGTTGGCTAATGCGTCCTCACTGTTTTCCATCGCCTCGATGTGGATAGGGATCTGCTGGTCTTTGTCGCTGATGCTGCCGCTCATGGTGGTGATGCCCTGGGCTTGAAGACGCGAGAAGAGCATCTGCTGACCGATGCCGTAGGCTTGCAGACGCTGTCGGTCGATGTATAGACTGATCTGCTCCTTCTGTTCGCCAAAGAGTTTTACGTTGGCAACCGATGGGATACGGCGCAGACGATCGCCGAGGTCATCGCTGTACTGTTTCAGTTCGCGGTAACTGCGTTGTGGGCTCTCGATGGCGATAAGCAAGGCCGATGTGTTGCCAAACTCATCGTTGGTGATGACAGCAAGCACGCCTTGTGGCAACTGCGACTTGAAGGCATTTAGACCATGCTTGATTTTCGACCAAACTTCGTCCTTGTTGTTTACATCGTCGTTAAGACGTACCATGACGATGCACATCCCGTTCTGTGAAGTTGTGGTTGTCTTTTCGCGATACACTTCGCCATAAGTGAAGAGGTAACGTTCAAGGGGGCGAGCCACCTGCTCTTCGACTTCCTCGCTCGTCGCTCCCGGATAGACGGCTATCACCACACCTTGGCGGATAATCGCATGCGGGAACTCGTCCTTAGGCATCTGCTTCATGCCGTAGATGCCCAGGATGAACAGCAGCGACACGATAAGCAGAGAGATGGAGTAGTGGCGCAATGGCCAACTCATCCATGACATTTTATCTCTCATTTCAGTAGATGACTTTATTACCTTCGCTCAGTTTCTGATATCCCTCTGTGACAACTCGCTGTCCTGCGCTGATGCCGGAAGTGATGGCAATGCGGTTGCCGCTCATCTGTCCGATGCCAACGGTTTGGCGATGGGCTGTGCTGTCGTTGGCAATGGTCCATACGAACAAGGTCCCGTCGGCTGGCTTCTGTATGCAAGTCACGGGCAGTGTTGGTAGGGTTACGATATCCTCCTTCGGCGAAAAGGCGACATTGGCCACCATGCCAGGAAGGAGTCTTCGGTCGGGATTCGGCACGTTAATGCGGATGTCGTAGGTGTGGGTCAATGGGTCGGCCTGAACACCCTTTTCAATACGGCCACCTGCAACTTCCTTGTCTGCGGCTGCTACTACAACTGTCGTGGCAGTAGTCGGTTCGATATTGTTTATCTCTGCTTCGGGTATCGAGACCTTCACTTTTACGCTGCTTACGTCGAGCAAGGTAACGACAGCCTGCGAGGGCAATGCAGTCTCACCGGCTTTGACGTGACGTGTTCCTACAACACCACTTACAGGAGCCAGTAGCCGACAATCGGCAAGGTTCTTCTTGGCGGCTTCCTGTTGGGCACGTGCCTGTGCCACTTTGCTCTGCACTTCGACCCATTGTTGTTCGGGCAAGGAACCAGCATCGTGCAGAATAGTCATGCGTTGCAGTGCATCTTCGGCCTGCATCACAGCGGCCTCGGAAGCTGCCAAGGTGTTGCGAGCCTGGGTGTCGTCCATCTCTGCCAGGAGTTGACCTCGACCTACGGCCTGACCTTCACTGACCAAAACGCGGCGCACTACGCCCATTCCCGTAAAACTAACAGCTGTGGCTTCTCGTTCTTCCACAATACCCACAAAGTTCTGTCCTGCTTCGTTCAAGCCAATGCTTACCACTTCAGTCTTAACGCGTGTCGGAAACTTTGTCTTAGCTTTCTGCTGATTGCTACATCCGCTCATGATGGTAAGAGAGGCCATTAACAGAGCCATCGTTGTTATAGTTCTCATCGTTTATCTAGAATAATTATAATGTTGCTTGGGGTGTCCAGCAATTGAAGAATCGGAGCACTTTCTCTTTGTTATAGCCGTTACCCTCTTCGAGGAAACTGGAATCCTGGGTATGGATCACCTTGCCGTTCTCGTCCAGCACAACGAAGACGGGAAATCCGAAACGAACGGGGTTGTTGAGTCGCTGCAACATGGCCTTGGTCAATTGTGCATGGGCTTCATCATCAACCTTGCGTGGATTGTAATTCACATGGATATAGACATAGTTTTGGTCAATGACTTGGCTTATTGTACTGTCTCTACTGATAAAGTCAGCGAAACGCAGACACCATGGACACCAATTGCCACCTATCTGACAGATGACATTCTTGTTTTCGGCATTTGCCTTGGCCAAAGCCTGATCTATCTGCTCGATAGGGTTAATATCCTCATTATAAACTTTCTTCAATGCCGTCTGTGCATTTAACAGAATGGCTGTAACGGCGAATAGTGCAATAAAGAGAGACCTTTTCATATATTATATTGGTTTGTTTTTTCCGTATAATTGCAGATCATAGGGGACCTCACATCTGAGATCTATTTTCTTGTCATTGAAAGAGCATGAACACTGCATAGACCGCAAAGGCGAGCAAGGATACCCAAAGCATGATGGTGATAGGAAGCGGGTTGACCGACTTATTCTGCGGGATGCTGAAACGTTGGCAGAAACGCATGTAGCAATAATACCCGAGCCATCCACAGAGGATTCCAAGGATGGTACCACAAATGATATCGCCAAGGAAATGCACGCCCAGATAGATGCGCGAATAGCAGTTAAGCACTGCATACAGCATCATTGCCGTTACCAAGGAACGCCGCTTGTAAAGGCAGCTGACCCAGACTGCCAAGCCAAAGCAATTGGCTGCATGTGACGACACAAAACCATAGGCGCCGCCATGATAGTCGTTGACGAAATGCAACTGGTCCATGATGGAACTGTCGTGTGAAGGACGTGGTCGTTGCACAAGAGGCTTGATGATACCAGCGCTGATTTGGTCGGTGAAAGCAAAGATAAGGGCAGTGAAGAGGAG
>JAEEGK010027387.1_pt1 | contig 11516 bp, 7 predicted proteins | sample 8958771 | NCBI WGS metagenome assembly JAEEGK01 (sample SAMN16246547, study PRJNA631951) | gut metagenome | biome: gut microbiome; feature: rumen; material: SC-attached | host: Bos | place: Iran: Karaj | collected 2018-10 | reverse complement strand
CTTTATTCTCATCATATAACTTCATAATTGCCTTGGAAAATCCTTCATCAGTAATTCCTATGCTCACTCTGACTTCCTTGCCGATTATATGGCCCAAAGTCACCTTATCTGAATAAAAGATAATTGGAACCTTATAATATGTACACATGTCTTTGTAAGACTTTGTGGAATTATCTGACGCATCTTTCGATACGATTACCAAAAGCACTTTGCCTTCTTTTACCCCTTTTTCTACCGAGAATTCCCCGCTCACCAGCTTCCCGGCTTTGTTGGAAAGGGATATCATGGACAATAATTTGTCATTCTTCAAATTAACTTAATTCTCCAATCAGTTTATTAATAACTTCCTTAGGATCAGCCTGAGAGAAAGACCTCTCAAGACCATGATTCTTCACAGCTTTATCCAGGCACTCCTTACTATTGCAGATATAAGCACCCCTGCCATTGGCCTTAAGTGTCTTATCTATTTCAAAATCACCGTCCGGAGTCCTTATTACCCTTATTAAGTTTTTCTTCTCTTTCATTTCCTGGCAGCCTACACATCTGCGCATAGGGATTTTTTTAGCTGTCATAATCTTCCACTCTGTTAATTATTCTTCAGAAGACTCATCTGCAGTTTCTACTGCTTCACCTTCTTCATATTCTTCTGTATATTCACCATCTTCATAATATTCTTCTTCGCCATCATCAAGATAGTCTTCATATCTGAATCCTACTGCGTCCTTGGCCTGAGTCTCTGACTTGATATCAATCTTGAACTTTGTAAGTTTTGCAGCAAGTCTTGCATTCTGTCCTTCCTTACCAATAGCAAGTGAAAGCTGGTAATCAGGAACTACAACCTTGGCACTCTTCTCATCAGGATCAGCAAATACTGCAACGATCTTGGCTGGTGAAAGAGCATTCTGAATAAGGTTACCAGGGTTCTCATCCCAGTTGATAACGTCGATCTTCTCGCCACCGAGCTCATCTACGATAAGGTTAACTCTTGCGCCGTTAACACCAACGCATGCGCCAACTGCATCTACGTTAGGGTTGTTAGAGTAAACAGCGATCTTAGTACGGCTTCCAGCCTCTCTCGCGATTGACTTGATCTCTACTGTACCGTCCTGAATCTCAGCAACTTCCTGCTCGAAGAGTCTCTTAACAAGGTCTGGGTGTGTACGTGATACAAGAATTCTAGGTCCCTTAGAACCATTCTTAACCTCGAGAACGTATACTCTAAGTCTCTGAGTAGGTCTGTAAACCTCACCCTTAACCTGCTCGTTCTCATTGAGGATTGCATCTGCACGACCCAGGTTGATAGAAATGTTCTTGCCGATAAATCTCTGTACAACACCAGTTACGATGTCATGCTCTTTTTCAAAGTATTCATTATAGATAGCGCCGCGCTCTTCCTCACGAATCTTCTGGAGGATAACGTTCTTGGCATTCTGAGTAGCAATACGTCCAAACTCCTTGGAGTTAAGTGATACAGCTACGATATCGCCAACCTTAGCCTTCTTGCTGATCTTCTTGGCATCGTCAAGACTGATCTCAATCTGAGGATCCATAACATCATCTGCAGTCTCAACAACTTCCTTGTCTGCATAGCACTTGAAGTCGCAGTTTACTCTGTCAACTTCAACTCTGACATTCTCTGCCTTTCCAAAGTTGTTCTTGCAGGCTGTCACAAGAGAATTCTCGATAGCATCAAACAGAGAATCTTTGCTGATGTTCTTTTCCTTCTCAAGCAGCTCAAGGGCATCCATTAATTCTTTACTCATTGTAATCTCCTTTTTTTGACCGGATCAAAAGTCCAGCGCAAGTTTAATGACTGATATCTCTTTTCTTATGAAAGTTACATCTTTTTCATTTATAGTTACGGTTACTGTGGATTCATCAAATCCCTTAAGTACACCGGCAAACTCCTTGGTTCCGTCCTGTGGTTTAAAGAGCTTAAGCTCAACCTCCTTACCAATGGACTTCTCTAAGTGTCTGTCTTTTTTTAGCTGTCTGCCAAGACCTGGGCTTGAAACCTCAAGAGTGTAGGCTTCATCGATGAAGTCATCCTCATCAAGAGCATCAGACAGTGCATGGTTTACATCTACGCAGTCGTTGATGTTAACTCCGCCTTCCTTGTCGATGTAGGCCCTAAGGTACCACTCGCCAGCTTCCTTGACGTACTCAACGTCATAGATCTCTACCCCGCATTTATCTGCGATAGGCTTGAGCATAGCTTCTGTTTTTGCTTCTATTTCGCTTTTCTTTGACATAAATCACCTCTTAGGCATAAGAAAAGTGAGCTCCGGAAAGCTCACTTCTAATCTACTGTCACGATGACAATAACACATAAACTGTGAAACGTCAAGGGGTTAGTATTAAGAGGCATAAATCGGACACCTTATGAGTACAATAAAAACATAGAGAGATTACAGATCACGCAGGTCAGCCATTAAGGAGGTAGCATATGGACGCAGCATACATGGCATACAGAGAACTTCGGATAAAAGAGAACAAGGCAAGGCGCCTTAGAATAGTAAGGCGCCAGAGAATAGCACTGGCGCTCATAATCTTTACTATCGTATTTTGTATCGCATTTATCTTCTGGACGCTTCTATCAAGCGCTCAGGCTCAGGGTGAGATTTCCGACAAGTACTACACCCAGGTAGAGGTCAAGGCTGGAGACACTCTTGATAGCATCGCTGATAAATATCTGGCTTCTGGTGATGAAAAACAACATTATATTAATGAAGTCATAGATACCAATCACCTTGATGAGGAAGGTCATATCCTTGCTGGCACCAGCATTGTTGTGCCCTATTACTCCAGGGAGTTTAAGTAAACCTTGCTTATTTTAGCCTTGTAAGCGCTGTGTGATATACTCCTTCAGCTTCCATATCATCCTCTGACCTTAGAGCCGCAGCGGTCTCAATTTTCAGAGTCACACTGTTTCCATCAACTGCCTTGATAGCTTCGATTCTCTTTTTTAACGAAGCAGCGATGATCTGAAGCTCCTTGAGGGCACTTGCATGAGTGATAAGCGCAAAGTCCGACTTTCTTACTCTGCAGATTGCACTGTTTGATCCAGTAGTCTCAACAATCTTGTCAGCGATTGCCTTTAGCACTTTATCTGAAAACTCTTTTCCGTATGAAGCCTCTATCCGCTCCTGATTTACGTTCTTCAGTATTACCACTCCATAGTCTGTAGCATTCTGCACGTACTGAACAGAATAGTCGACCATGGAACTTAAGAATGCCCTTATGGTCATAAGGCCTGTCACCTTGTCAATCCTGTCGATCTGATAGAAGGAATCCATGCGGCTTAGCTCTTCACCGATATCTATAAGATACCCCATGATCCCCACGATCTTACCATTGACATATACTGGAGCCTTATTACAGATAGTGTTATGAATAACTCCATTGATTATGTACTGAGACGGAGCATTATCCACAGTTTCTCCCTTTGTAAGGATTGCTACATCTTCTTTTATGCTTCTTTCCTTATCAACCGACCAGCTCTGCTTTTCTGATGGTTTCCCCTTAATAGCATCTATTGAAGTTATTCCAAAAAAGTCCAGGAAGGCCTGGCTTGCTCCGATAAAGCTCCTGTTCTTGTCTTTCCAGAAAAACTTAACAGAAGAATTGGCCACAAAGTTCATAAACAGCTTGGAATAAAGCTCTAGCTCATCTGATTTAAGACCATAATCCTCAAACCTGAACATTCCACCAGATTCATCTATGGTGTCTTTTATTCTTTCCGGCAGAGCTCTAATACAGACCATAAACTCTCTACCACCGGTTCCCGGAATGATCATTATCACATTGGCTGTCCACTTATATGAGCCATCATTTTGCTTCATCCTGAAGACATTTTCTATATAGCCAGCTTCAGAATTTTCAACTCTCTCTTTTAAAGTGGTGGGATCTGTAAACTCTTCAAACCTTTTCCGGTCTGCAGATGATGTAACTTCAGTTTTAAGACTGGCTAACACTTCACTTAACGTATTTTTGCCGTCAAGCTGCTGGAATGTGGATCTTCCAAGAAGCGGTATCGCCGTATCTGCAGTAGGATTGATCTGCAAAATATTATGAAAGAGGTGGTTAAGCTCTTTTAACTTATTATCTACGCTATGCTGCATGCGAAGGGATTTATCAGAAGAGATATTATGGATTGCCCCCTTGATAATGTATTTTCCTTCATTTTCAGCAAGAACCTGTCCCACAAATCTGTAGATATTGCCATTACCGGTATAATAAAAAGTCTCCTGATTTTTTGATCTTTCAAGGATATTGGCAAACTCACGGTACTTTTTGATAAGAGGAGACGCTGTGTGATAGATCTTCTTATCTGCATCAGCAAGAGTAGTTGCGGTTTCAAATACCTGGGCCATGTATTGCTCATTCATGAAAAGAGTCCTGAACTCTTTTCCATCGTCCTCTAAGATCTCAAGGGGCTCATCCGTTACCCTTGCAGCTTTAGAAGCAACATCATAAAAATGTCGCCATTTTCGTTCTTCTATCTTAATGTTCTGTTTTTCTATATGCTCAAAGAACTCATCAACTGGCATGGGCTTACCATAATAATAGCCCTGAAGTCTTCCGCATCCGATCTTACGAAGGAAGTCCACCTGTTCCATGGTCTCAACACCTTCTGCAAGTGTTGCTATATCGATATCCTTGGCCATGGTAATGGTGGAAGTCATGATAGCCTTGGACTTATCCGTAAACTTCCTTAAAAACTCCATATCCAGCTTGATGGTATCAAAGTTGTAGTCCTTAAGAAGATTAAGGGATGAGTATCCACTTCCAAAATCATCCATCCAGACCTCGTATCCAGCCTCTCTGAAGCTGTCGATCATCCTATCCATAAGATCAGCGTCAGATACGATCATGCTCTCTGTTACTTCTACATGAATGTAGTCCCTTGGAACATCATACCTGTCGACAAATTCTTCTAATGCCGCAAGCATATCCGCTTCTTCAAAGTCCAGCCTTGAGACATTTACAGATACAGGGACAGTAGGAAGCTTGTTTTTAAGCCTCTCAGAAATATCCTTGCAGACCTGTTCTATGATAAAAAGATCAAGCTTATGGATCTGCCTTGTCTTTTCCAAGGTTCCTATGAATTTGTCAGGTGGAAGAAAGCCCATCTCAGGATCGATCCAACGGGCCAGGGACTCAGCACCGCATAACTGCTCAGTAAGGGAGCGGATAACAGGCTGATAATAAACCTTGATCCATCCGCTTTCTAAAGCCTTATCAATATTATCAGTGACATACTGCTTTACTGATGTGGCCATGAACGAAATCTCCCTTTATTGTTGCTGATATATTGAGCATAGCATATATAAATGCACAGGTCAAAAAAAGAAAGTCTAAAAATACTAAGCCCCTGCTCAAATGAGCAGGGGCCTTAGGTTTATGACCTGTTATCAGTCGATTTTGTTTTTATTTTTCTCTTCTTCTTTTCTCATGTGCTCTTCGTACATCTTCTTACCAGTTACTCCAAGAAGTGCTACGATGAGGATCCACCACCAGTTCATCTTTCTTGCCTCATCATTTACAGTGGTTCCAGAAGCAAGAGCAACAGCTGGATCTTCGATGTCTGCCTTATTTGCAAGAGTTTCATCAGTCTCTTCTACTACAGGAGCTGCATCTGGTGTCTCTGCAAGAGCTACATCGCCATCAGCTATCTCAACGTTACCTGCTCCGCCGTCCTGGTCAGCCTGGCCTGCTGCAAAATCAGCTATAGCCTGTGCTGCTGGGTTAGCCTGTCCTGCGCCCTGATCTGCTGCCATTGCTGCTTCTACTGCTGCAAGAACTGGAGCTGCTGAAGGTGAAGGATTTGTAGTAGCTGCGATTGCTCCACCAGCTGCTGGTGTTGCAGGTGTTGCAGGTGTTGTATCGCCGCCAGCATCAGGTGTGTCATCTCCGCCACCGCCGGAAGGATTAACTTGGCTCGCGTTCTGAGCATCTGCAACTATCTTTTCAACCACTTCTGCAAAAGTAAGTTTAGCATTTGCTACCTTTTCATCCGCTTTCTTCTTGTGATTGTTAAGCTCGCTTATAAGCTGAACAAGTGTCATGTCGTTGAGAGCTGCTGCCTTCTCTTCAGTCAGGCCGCCCTCACCAACGGTAAGTCCAAAGTAGCCTGCAATATCAGTTGTCTTAAGAGCCTCGGTAGCCTTCATGGTCTTGGACTTTCTAGCGCTCTTTTCTCTGATAGCATCAATTGCCTGTGAAAGCTCTTTAACCTGCTGGTTGGCATTCTGAACTGCGATCTGAGCTTCTACAACTTCCTTAGCGTATGCATCGTACTTCTCTGTCATAGCCTTCTTGTTGGCTGAGTTATTAGCATCAATGAAGGTGTTGAGCCTTGCGTTGTCTGCGATCAGTTTCTTTACATACTCGTCATCCATATGGTATCTGTCTACAACATTCTGCTTAACAAAGCTGTTTTCTCCAGTAAGGGCCTCAGCAACTGCTGTGCTATCACCAATTATCAGGCAGTTACCACCATTTAAAAGGCTGTTGGAATTTCTCTCAACTGTAAGGGCTGTAAGATTTTTATAGCTCTCTCCTGTTCTAATGCTTTCATAGATTATATTACCGTTATCATCGACAGTTTGAGTGAATTCATGTAAAAGATTACCCGCATCCTCTACTGTTCCGCCACCGGTAGGATATCCACCCATAAGCTGGAACTGTGTAATGTACTGAATATTGCCGCTGCCATCCACGTAGGAGTAGAGTCTTAAGCCACCCTGCTCTTGTAAACGCTTTAAATTATCTTTATGTGTAATGAATTTTTTATTTCTTATGTATTTACTTTTTTCGCTTGCAGGCATATTGTTGAGAATGCTTACGGCCATTTCTTCATATGGAGCATTCAGGGCATCTGCCTCCATATCTTCCTGTGTCTTTTCATACATTACAATGCCAGTCTTAGCCGCTTCAGTATCTGATGCACTATAGTTTTCATGATCTTTGTTTGTCTTAGCTATTGAATCCCAGTTAAAGTACTTTGTTCCCTGCTGAAGTACATTATTCTCATCAAGATACCAGAAATCTACCTGTGTATTATTATTTTCGTAATTATACCTATCAGAAGTATTGTTAAGCTTATTGAAAGTGAACTTAACCTCATGATCCTTATCCTTAACAAGATTAAATCCAAGCACTTCAGGAAGGTAGTAATTTTCAATGACATCCTTCATTACATTTCTGCTGGATTCAGGAGTCTTGCCAAATACATTGCTCCAATCATTTTCTCCATACTTGTTATTAAGATTATCTGCGCCTTCGCTATTGCCATCTGCGATAGCATCCTGAACCTTCTTCATTGCATTTGCCAGAGCATCAACCTTCTCCTGAGCTGCTTCAACTTCTGCCTTAGCTTCTGCTGTATTGCCCTTAGCAGAACCAAGCTCATTATTAAATATGCCATCCTGCTCTTTAAGACTTTCCTGAGCCTTTGAAAGCTCAGTTACCGCATCCTCATACTGCTTGCTAAGGGTACCGTAAAGAGCGATCTGACCATTCAAGGATTCAGTGTTCTCTTCTACAAACTTATCAAACTCTGCCTTTGCAGCCTGTTTATCTATATCTGTTTCAGCGCTGGCAATCTTCTGAACAAGTTCTTGGCCCGTTTTTTTGGTTTCTTCAACGATATCTTCTACATTATCAGCGACCTTAAGGATACCCTGGTCTCCCTCAAGTCTATCAGCTGCTGTTTCAGCTGCTTCTATCACCGCTTTATCAGCCTTCTCAGCCTCTTTATTTGCATCTTCTGCCTCTGCAAGATCTGTCTTAACTTCCTTTATGTCTCCTGCAGCAGCTTCGATGTTCTTATCGTTTTTAACTTCTGTTGCAGCACCCTTAAGCTCGCCAATAGCCTCAGCAACTTCCTCAGTTGCAATTTCTTTTTCACCAGCAGGAGGAATATTGTTCTCAGTATCGCCTGTAAGAATGATATCTGCTGCCTCTTTAGCCTCAACTTTAGCGCCTGCAATTGTAGGAGCTGCCTGAGTCTGCTCTGTTGCAGGTGTCTCAGCTGTCTGTTCTGCTGCAGGTGTTTCCTGTGGTGGTGCTGTCACTGGCTGTTCGCTCACGCATGCATCATAAGCCTGAGTAGCTTCTGTCTGAGCCACGTTTATAACAGACTCATTGCTGCTCTCAGATTGTGAGTCATTGGATTCTGTTTTAGGCTCAGAAGGAGGATTCTCATTCAGCTCATCATTCTGTGCAGCATACGCTGAAATTGGAGTCTGCAAAAACATCATTGCAGAAATACCAATTGTGAGTGCTGAAAGAACCTTTTTATCCTTAATTAAACTATTCTTTTTCATTTCGTTCTCCTTTCAATCCGCTTACAGCATCCTACGCTCTTAGCTTCTAGATATATTATCGGCTAAAGTTAATCATATCTTTCATCATAAAAGGGGTTATTTTTGTAATTTAATAAAAGGTTTATGAGATTTTAGAATTTGTAAAGATTTATCAAAAGATGTTCATTAATTAAGAATGGATTTATAGACAAAAATCCCAGAGCATGTCATGCTCCGGGATTCTTGTTCTTTCAAGAATTCTCATCTTATTTTTCGGGAATCTCGTCTTTTCCGGTGAATAGGTAGTCAGTTCTGAGGTAGCACTTACTTTTCACCAAATTTACTGTTCTCATTTTAATATTATTAACTCTATTTTTAATCTTAGCTTTTTCTTTTAAATACTTCATTTGAGTCATTTTATTCTTTTTATCGTTTTTTCTTATGTCCAAATCATCCATTAGTCTTTTTTCTTCATCATTCGCATCCTTAACGTCCTTACGCATGCGCTCCCCAACGACTTTGCTAAACTCCATCATACGAGTGGTCCATTGGGCTTTATCAGTTCTTCCGATAATTTTATCCTGATGCTTCTTTTTCAAGATTTTAATAACTTTCTGCACTTCGCTTAATCTGTCAATGAGAGCTCTTCGCTCATCTTTATCGAAAATATCGCAAAACTGAAAATGTATGATCTCAGGTGTCAGCTTCATTATGTTGTCCGCAAGTTCTTTCTCGATAGCAGGAGGCTGAAAAGAATTATCCACAACGATATTTCTGATCCGATTGTAACCACTCTTTCCCTCAATAAAAATATCAGAATATCTCAAAACTCCTCCGCACATATCGTTGTCTATGCCCGTAATATTGAGTACTTCACAACTTCCTGTCATCTTATCTTCTTTAATTGCTCCCAGGTAATTACTGGCATTTCTGTCTACCTGCCCCATGATGATGTCATAGATCTGAAGATTTAACAAACTCCTAAAAGCGTCTGCTGAATATCTGGTTTTAAAGACACTATGTTTACTATAATTGGACAGTACTACTCCAGAAGCTTCATCCATGAGGATTCCATGCATAGTCTTACCATTTATGATAACATCAGCAAGCTTGCTATCAGCTATCAGATTATGTCCTTCGCCGTTAAGCCCGAGAAGTTTTGCCATTCTGGCAGAAGCAACATTTCTTCTGGAAAGGTCAGCATTCTCCTTTATCATAGCACTACTAACAGCAATGTCATGACATCTGGCCTTTTTACTGATCTCATGAAGTGTCTCGGAGACATACCCATAAACGCTGCCTATTTCATCTTTTTTTTCGATTATATTTCTTAAAGTAATGATATGATTTTCAAGAACAGTATCTTTTTTCTCAAGTTCTTTTTCCTTATCATCAAGCGCTTCTACTATGCCATCCATGATCTTATCAGGATCTCTGTGATCATCAAAGAAGTCTCCAATAGAGTCAAAATCCTTAAACAAATATTTTAAGCAATCCATGACTGCCTTTAGCGCATTACTTCTTTGTGTGATTTTTGAGCTAAAATCTTCCTTATCCTTTTTTGTATGTCTGTTATCAGCTTCATATGCTCTAAGCTCATCTTGAGCTAAAGAAATGGCTTCACTAGTAAGTACGTCATAATCATCGCTTGGAATTTTTTCAGTCTCCTTAAAGTATTGCTTCTTGCCGTTTTTTTCTACGATATATACCTTGGAAGTGCCAGCTCCGCCTATGGTTACTGTGGCTCCGTCGACTCCATCCTCAAATTTCTCAGTTCTGACATCCCTTAAGACATCAAGCCATGTTTTAAGTCCATTTTCCTCAGGTTTTGTACTTAGTTGTTCAACCCTTACAGAAAAACGAAGTGACTCTGTCTTTACCTGCTCAAAAATATCCTGTACCATCTGCTTTCTGGCTTTGCCTTCATCTGTCCAGGGATTGCGGTGCCTTAAATATTTCTCGCAAGAAAGACATATCTGCCTGAATTCATTTTGGATCTCTTCTACCTTTTTAAGATCAACAACCTTGTCAAGCAAAGCATCAAGCGCGTTCAGATGATCAAGGATCGGCTTCATACGCCATCTGGAAGGCGTTCTGCTCCCCTTCTTTTCAACCTTTCTATTCCCTTCAGTGGTTACATATGTGTATTTAGCGCTTCTTATAAGCTTTTCTTTACCACTAAAGACAGAAATTGTCCCGGGCATGTTGGCATCTACGATTTCTCTTTTCTCTGCCAATTCCTCATCGATGCCAATGTTAATGCCGTTTTCAGCCTCTTTATCTTTGTTTTCACGCTTCTGCGCATCCTTCCGGTTCTGATCAAAGGCCATATGATCAGCATATTGCTGATCTTTCTGCTTAAAGCTGTTGTCAACTGTTATGTTTTTAAAAACGTCCTGTTCTTCAGGTTTCCATGAATAGAGTTTCTCATCAGCCATGCCGCCACCTCAGTATGTTTTCTAAGCAAATTATTGTTTACCATATAGTTTATACGAACGATATCGTATAATGTAAATATATCACAATTAAAGAGGCAGTAAGACATGGTAACATTTACCGTTACGCTTAAGGAAGCTGAGGCCCTTACAGATTTCTTTTCAGAAAAGAGCCGCAGTAATATTGGAAAAGAAGGATTCTACACAATTGGCGCATGCGATGACGAAGGCTTTGTGACAGGAGTCCTTCAGTTTTATGTTGATTTCAGCCAGGAGCATGGCTGCTTTGGTCTCCTTAGCCATATGTATATACAGGATGAATTTAAAGATACCGAAACGGCTAAGACTCTCATTGACGAGTTCGAAAGTATCATGTCCGCCAGTGGTATTAAGGACAGGCTTATTCATCTTCCTGCCATAGCCCCTAAGGACAGTTTCGATTTTTACAACAGCCTGGGCTTTGAGTTTGATGACAATGTCTTTTTTGTCTTTTCTTCAAGCGCAAAAGAGTTTGTCAAACACCCACTAATTGAAAAGACCTCCACATCAGACATTAAGAGCATCGCAGATCTAGGGGATGACGGCTTTGTGCTTCTTCAAAAGGCTGCAGGCTGCAAGAAGATCACCAAGTCCAAAAGCATGTATGATCAGCAGATTTCCTCGTTTTTTGTCAAGGAAAAAGGCTGCGGTCTCTTCCTAATTAAGAGACTGGACAACGGGCTTCTTGTTACAGCATTTCTTGGATGCAACACAAAGGAGGTCAACTCTGACA
>JAEEGK010027386.1_pt1 | contig 11516 bp, 6 predicted proteins | sample 8958771 | NCBI WGS metagenome assembly JAEEGK01 (sample SAMN16246547, study PRJNA631951) | gut metagenome | biome: gut microbiome; feature: rumen; material: SC-attached | host: Bos | place: Iran: Karaj | collected 2018-10 | reverse complement strand
AAGGTCACAGGCTGTGTGATAGATGATTGGCGCGAGGATTATGCCAGGTGCAGCATGAAAGTTACGCCTGACCATCGTAATGCTTACGGCGGTATTATGGGCGGAGCTATATATACTTTGGCAGACTTCGCTTTTGCCGTAGCATCCAATTTTGACAAAGAAATCGCCACGGTCAGCGTAGTGGGTCAGGCCAGCTTCATGGCGGCCTCCAAGGGCAGCGTTCTTTTTGCCGAAGCGAAGCTCCTTAAGGACGGTCGCAGCAACTGCTTCTACGAAGTGCGCGTCACGGATGATTTGGGCAAGCTTGTGGCGGTGGTTTCTTTTAACGGAGCCCATGTGTCGAAGGGGTAACTGAGGCTTTTTCGGCGTAATTGAGCTATTGCGTACCAATACGGAAAAAGAAGCCGGATTGAGAGGATTAGGCTTCACTGAAGACTTAAGTTATTAAAACAAATCACCCTCTCGCAGTATTGACAAAAGAAAAATTTAGGTTTATATTTTTCCCAACAAGAAGCAAAGGCGCTTCGGATTATGTCCGAAGTGCCTTATTTTTTGTCTTAAAAAAGGCAAGAGGATACTTATGAAAATAGATTTCACAAAAATGGAAGGCTGCGGCAACGATTATGTCTACATCGATTGCGTGGGCGGGCCGGAATTTAAAGGCGATAAGAGTGAACTTGCAAGACGCATAAGCGACAGGCACTTTGGGGTGGGTTCAGACGGACTCATATTCATTAATAAGTCTCCCTATGCTGATTTTGAGATGGAGATGTACAATGCCGACGGCTCCCGCGGAGAAATGTGCGGAAACGGTATGCGATGCGTGGCCAAGTTCGTATATGACAAAGGCTATACCAAGGATAAACGTTTCCGCGTGGAGAGCATGGGCAGCATCAAGAATATAGAGGTATTTGCAAAAGAAGGAAAGGCTAACCTCATAACGGTTGACATGGGTGAGCCCATACTTGAACCCCGGATGATACCCATTACAGACCCGGGTTTCGACGGACCGGCGATTAACATTCCCATAACTGCGGGAGAAATCCGCACCAAGGTTACCTGCGTATCCATGGGCAATCCTCACGGAGTCGTGTTCCTTGACACCATGAACCTGTATTCGGAAGACTTAAAAACTCTTCCCATAGAAAAAATCGGACCGGCCTTTGAAAATCATGAAATGTTCCCCAAACGCACCAATACTGAATTCGTGGAAGTTGTGGATTACGAAAACGTAAACATGCGCGTCTGGGAGAGAGGTTCGGGCGAGACTCTTGCATGCGGAACCGGATGCTGCGCCACTGCGGTTGCCTGCGTGCTTAACAAAAGAACGGGCCGCGACATAACCGTCCGCCTGATAGGCGGCGACATCAAAGTAAGATGGGACGAGCGGGACAATCACATTTACATGACGGGCCCCGCAAGGACCGTATTTGAAGGTACTTACGAGTTTTAACCAAAGAAAGAGGCAAGAAGATGAAAGTCAACAAGGAATACCTTAATTTATCCGACAACTATCTTTTTTCGGAGATTGCGGCGCGAGTTAAGAAGTTTGCCGCGGAGCATCCGGACAAAGAAATCATAAGACTCGGCATAGGTGACGTAACCAAGCCCATTGCTCCGCCCATAATAGATGCACTTAAAATTGCCACCGACGAAATGTCCCACGCAGAATCCTTCAGAGGTTACGCTCCCGACAAAGGCTATGAATTCCTGCGAAATGCCATAAGCGAGTACGACTACAAAAGAAGGGGCTGCGACATAAATCCGGACGAGATCTTTGTATCAGACGGTGCCAAAAGCGATTGCGGCAACATTCAGGAAATCTTTGACAGGGACAACGTTGTGGCGGTTTCCGACCCGGTTTACCCGGTCTATGCGGACACAAACATCATGGCGGGCAGAAAGATAGTATACATGCCCTGCACAAAAGATAACGGCTTCGTCCCCGAACTTCCGACCGAGAAAGCGGATATTATCTATCTTTGTTTTCCCAATAATCCTACCGGTGGAGTGATTACCACCGATAACCTTCAGAAATTCGTGGATTACGCAAAGGCCAACGACTCCGTAATCATCTACGATGCGGCATATGAAGCCTACATATCCACCCCCGGCATTCCTCATTCGATTTATGAGTGCGAGGGAGCCAAAGAAGTTGCAATCGAGCTTCATTCTTTTTCCAAGAATGCTGGCTTTACGGGACTGAGACTGGGCTATACGGTGGTGCCCAAAGAACTTGTAAGAGAAGGGGTATCATTAAACGCACTTTGGTCAAGGCGCCATGCCACAAAATATAACGGAGCACCCTACATCATTCAGAGGGCCGGCGAGGCGGTTTACAGCGAGGCTGGCCGTGCGGCGGTTGCGGCGCAGGTATCCGAATACATGGAGAATGCCCATACAATCAGAGATTCGCTGGCTTCCATGGGCTACGAAGTCTACGGCGGCAAAGATGCGCCTTACATCTGGCTTAAGACTCCCGGTATTATGTCGGGCTGGGAGTTTTTCGACTTTCTTTTGACGAAGGCTGGTGTTGTGGGCACTCCCGGAGAGGGCTTCGGAAAGTGCGGTGCCGGCTACTTCAGGCTGACAGCCTTCGGAAGTTACGAAGATACAAAAAAAGCTCTTGAAAGAATAAAAACCTTGGTATAGAATGCAAAGAAAAATTACAGTACACAGGATTGGAGAGACAATGGAGAGGATCAAGAAAAAACTGGTTCTTGAAGACGGAAGCGTGTTTGAAGGGCTTTCTTTCGGCGCAGATACGGACAAACTGTCGGAAGTGGTATTCAACACGTCAATGGTGGGGTATCAGGAGATAATGTCGGACCCTTCTTATACCGATCAGGCAGTGGTTATGACGTTTCCGCTTATCGGCGACTACGGAATTAATGACGGGGATTTTGAGGCAAGACGTCCCGGTCTTAATGCTTTTATCGTCCGCGACTATTGCGATACGCCTTCCCATCACGAAAGCGTAGAGCAGCTTGAAGACACCATGCGCCGTTACGACATTACCGGCATCAGCGGTGTGGATACCAGACAGCTTACCAGAATAATCAGGGAAAAAGGAAGCCTCAAGGCGCTCATTACGGGAATCGATACCCCCGACAGTGAGTGTCTGAGGCTTATTTCAAATTACGAATACAAAACCGACGGAGTTAAGCGTGCTTCCCGCAGTGACAAGGAAATATACGCAAAAGAGAACGCCTGTTATCGTATTGTCGCCATCGACTGCGGCATGAAGATGAACATCGTAAAATGCCTAAACGACAGGGGCGCAAGCGTGACGGTAGTGCCTTTTGACACTCCCGCGGAGGAGATTGAGAGACTCCATCCCGACGGCATCTTCATATCCAACGGCCCAGGCGACCCTACGGATGCCAAAGAAGCTATTGAGACCATAAAGGCGCTTAAGGGCAAATACCCTATTTTCGGAATCTGCCTCGGGCATCAGATTATTTCTTTGGCCTACGGCGCTAAGACTTATAAGCTTAAGTTCGGTCACAGAGGCGGCAACCATCCGGTCAAGAACCTTGAAACCGGAAAGATTGAGATAACCTCCCAGAACCACTCCTATGCGGTGGATTCGGAGAGCCTTAAGGATACGGGCCTTACAGCCACCCACATTAACCTTCTCGACAGGACAATCGAGGGCGTGGAGAGCACGGCTGACAGCGTATTTTCGGTGCAGTTCCATCCCGAAAGCGCTCCCGGTCCCAACGACAGCAGATATCTGTTTGACAAGTTCTTTGGACTTATTGATAAACACTTAAAGGAGGACAAAGAAAATGCCTAAACGTACCGACATACACAAAATTATGGTCATAGGCTCCGGCCCCATCGTTATCGGCCAGGCGGCTGAATTTGACTACGCGGGCACTCAGGGCTGCCTTGCCCTCAAAGAAGAAGGCTACGAGGTGGTTCTGTGTAACTCCAATCCCGCCACGATTATGACCGACAGCACCATAGCCGACAAGGTTTATATGGAGCCCTTAACCTTTGAATATATGGCGAAAATCCTGCGCTGCGAGCGTCCCGACGCCCTTCTTGCGGGCCTCGGCGGCCAGACCGGCCTTAACCTTGCCATGGAGCTTGAAGAGAAAGGCGTTTTGAAAGAGTGCCATTGTACCCTTTTAGGCACGAGCAAAGACAGCATCGCCCGGGCGGAGGACCGCGAACTATTCAAAGAAATGTGTGAAGAAATCGGCGAGCCCGTGCTTAAATCCGTTACCGTCACAACTTTCGAGGAAGGTCTTCGGGCGGCAAAAGAAATCGGCTTTCCCCTTGTAATTCGTCCTGCGTTCACCTTGGGTGGCACCGGCGGCGGATTTGCCGACAATGAAGAAGAATTCGCGGAGATTTTGAAGAATGCTCTTTCTTTGTCCCCTGTGAGTGAGGCGCTGATAGAGAAAAGCGTAAAGGGTTACAAAGAAATCGAATACGAGGTAATCAGGGACTCGGCTGACACGGCCATAGTAATCTGTAACATGGAGAACATCGACCCGGTGGGCATTCATACCGGTGACTCGGCGGTGGTGTGTCCTTCTTTGACACTGACCAACAAAGAATATCAGATGCTTCGCGACAGCGCCCTTAAGATTATCAGACATTTAAAGATTGCGGGAGGCTGCAACGTTCAGTTTGCATTAGACCCCAAGTCCAAGGACTACTACCTTATTGAGGTTAACCCTCGTGTGTCCAGGTCGTCTGCTCTTGCGTCAAAAGCAAGCGGCTATCCCATTGCCAGAGTTTCGGCGAAGATTGCGGTGGGACTGACTCTTGAGGAGATTGCCCTTGCCAATACACCCGCATGCTTTGAACCGGCCCTTGACTATGTGGTTACGAAGCTTCCCAGGTTCCCTTTTGACAAATTCAAGGAGGCCGACCCCAAGCTCGGCACCCAGATGAAGGCAACCGGCGAGGTAATGAGTGTTGGCAGAACCTTTGAAGAAAGCTTTTTAAAGGCTGTGCGCAGCTTAGAGACCGGTCACAATCATTTGCATGACAAAAAGACGGATGCCATGACACTTGATGAACTCTACAGGTTTATCGAAGACGGCACCGAAACAAGACTTTTTGCGGTGGCTCAGATTTTGAGGCTCGGCGGGTCTGTTGAAAAAGTATGCAGGATTACGGGAATCGACGAGTTCTTTGTACGTAAGTTTGAAAAGATTGTAAGGCTTGAAGAAAGACTAAAGGCGTCTCCAGGTGACGTTTCGCTTCTTCTTGAAGCCAAGCGCTCCGGCTTCCCCGATGCAGAGATTGCAAAGCTTTGGTGCATGGGCATTCGCGAGTTTGAAGACTTCAGGAAAAAGAATAAAATAACGCCTGTTTTCAAAATGATTGATTCCTGCGCATCCGAGTTTAAGAGCTATATTCCTTATTTTTACTCGACCTATGAAAAAGAAAACGAAGCCATAGTGGAAGAGCGCAAAAAGATTGTGGTGCTGGGTTCCGGACCCATCAGAATCGGCCAGGGTGTCGAGTTTGACTATTCAACGGTTCATGCGGTTAAGACCATCAAGAGCCTTGGGTATGAGGCGATTATCATTAACAACAACCCGGAGACGGTTTCCACAGATTACACTACTGCGGATAAACTTTATTTCGAACCGTTATGCATAGAAAATGTCATGAATATTATCGACATGGAGAAGCCCGACGGAGTTATCGTATCTCTCGGGGGTCAGACTGCAATTAATCTTGCAAACGGTCTTTACGAGCGCGGAGTCAAGATTGTGGGAACCGGTGTGGAGGCCATTGATAAGGCTGAAGACAGGGATTTATTCGAAAAACTGCTGGAAGAGTTAAATATTCCCAAACCCGACGGTGATGTTGCAACAGATATCGAAGAGGGACTGGCGATTGCCGAAAGAATCGGTTATCCGGTTCTCGTGCGACCTTCTTTTGTCCTGGGCGGAAGAGCCATGCAGATAGTGTCAAAACCCGCTGAAATGGTAAAGTATCTTGAAAGTGCCGCAGAAGTGGACAAGGACCGTCCCGTTCTCGTGGACAAATACATTATGGGCAAAGAACTTGAAGTCGACGCAATCTGCGACGGCCGCGAAGTATTCTGCCCCGGCATCATGGAACTGGTGGAAAAAACAGGTATCCATTCCGGCGACTCCATCAGCGTATATCCCACCTTTACCGTATCACAGAAGGTTCGGGACACCATTCTCGATTACACAAGGCGGCTGGGACTCGGCATAGGAATTGTGGGTCTTTTCAATATCCAGTTTATTGTGGATGAAAAAGAAAACGTTTACATCATAGAGGTTAACCCCAGATCCTCCCGTACTGTGCCCTTTATCTCAAAGGCTACGGGCATCAGACTTGCGGATATTGCCACCAAGGTTATTTTGGGTGCGACTCTGCGGGAGCAGGGGGTATTTGACGATATCAGCCGTACCGACAGATATTACGTCAAGGTGCCTGCGTTCTCCTTCTTAAAACTTAAGGGTATGGATTCATACCTCTCGCCCGAGATGAAGTCTACCGGTGAAGCCATCGGCTACGACAAAAAGCTTCACAGAGCTCTCTACAAGGCGCTTGTGGCTTCGGGGGTTAAGCTTAAGAACCACGGAACCGTTATAGTTTCTTTGGCCGACGAAGACAAGATTGAAGCTATGCCCCTCATCAAACGCTTCTACGACATGGGCTTCAACATTGAGGCAACATCCCTGACCGGTAAATATCTGGCCGACTATGGTATAAAGAACAAGATTCGTGCCAAACTCAGTGAGGGCAGCACGGAGATTCTCGATGCAATTCGTGGTGGCAATGTAAGCTACGTCATCAACACCCGCGCTGTTATGTCAGGTGTCCACTATGAGGACGGTGTCGCCATCAGAAGGTGCGCAACCCAGAATAATGTCACCATGTTTACTTCACTTGATACACTAAGGGTTGTACTCGACGTTTTGGAAGAACAAGATATGGGAGTTTCAACCATATTTGACTAAAATAGTCAACAAAAATGAAATAGCACATGTTATTTAATAACAACAGTTTTTAAACACATATGTCATGGAGTGTCACTATGGATAAACCAAGAGAGAAATGCGGTGTATTCGGAATTTTCACGGAAAGAGAAGAAGTAGCCAAAGACATTTACTATGGACTTACCGCTCTGCAGCACAGAGGGCAGGAATCCGCGGGAATGGCTCTTTGCGATACCGCGGGAGAAAAGGGCAATATCAGCTTCCATAAAGGCATGGGTCTTGTGAGCGAAATATTTAAGCCTGATTTAATAAATCGTCTTAAAGGAAACATCGGAGTGGGCCATGTACGCTACTCCACTACCGGCGGAAGCATGGTTGAAAACGCCCAGCCTGTAGTATTTAACTACTCAAAGGGCACCCTCGCCACCGTCCATAACGGTAATCTTGTGAACACCGAAAGTCTCAGAGAAGAACTCTATGCCGACGGCGGTGTTATGAGAAGCGACACCGATACGGAAGTCCTGGCGCTGCTGGTTGCCAAAGCCCGCTCCCATACAGCCACCGTTGAAGAGGCGGTCAAAGAAGTTGCGGGTAAACTTCGCGGCAGCTACGCAATCATTATCATGAGTCCCAGAAAACTTGTGGCCATGCGCGACCCTCTCGGCCTTAAACCAATGTGCATGGGCAAGCGCGGCAACGATATTGTCGTAGCATCCGAACCCTGCGCCCTCACCTCTGTAGGTGCCGAGTTCGTAAGAGATATCCGCCCGGGCGAGATTGTCACAATTTCCAAGGACGGAATAGTCTCAGACACCTCTTTGTGCGGGGACAAACTCGCCCATTGTGTCTTTGAGTATATCTATTTTGCAAGACTTGATTCAGTCATAGACGGATGTGACGTTTATGGTGCACGCTTCAGAGGGGGACAGGCTCTCGCCCGTAATTTCCCCGTTAAGGCCGATATAGTAACGGGCGTTCCCGACTCGGGTCTTGCGGCAGCAGAGGGATATTCGGCAGAATCGGGCATTCCTTTTTGCCTGTGTTTTCACAAAAACAGCTACCTCGGCCGCACCTTCATCAAGCCCACCCAGGGAGAGCGTGACACAGCGGTTCACCTTAAGTTAAACGTCATAGAAAGTGCCGTCAAAGGCAAGAGCATCGTCATCATCGACGACTCCATAGTCCGCGGCACCACCATGGCTAACCTCATTAAGCTCTTAAAAGAAAAGGGCGCCAAAGAAGTTCACGTGCGCATAAGTTCGCCGCCCTTTCTTTATCCCTGTTACTACGGAACCGACGTGCCCGACAACTCCTCGCTCATAGCAAGCGGCATGGACACGGAAGAGATCAGAAAGCGCATCGGTGCGGATTCTTTGTACTATGCCCGTGTGGAGGACTTTAAGAGCATGGTGGGCGACCTGCCTCTTTGCAAGGCCTGCTTCGACGGAAATTATCCCGTAAAAAAATTTTAAAAAGGTTATTGACAAATAAAAAAATCGAGTTTAATATACAGCACATAAAGCAACGGCGCTTTAGGAGAAATCCTAAGGCGCTTTTTCTTTTGCTAAAACCGGGGTGGCGCGGACCACGGCAAAAAAATGAAAGGAAGAGGGATAACTCATGGAAAAGAAAATTCCTGAAATTTACGGAACACTGGTATTTAACGACAAAGTTATGCGAGACAAGCTTCCGAAAGACATTTACAAAGCACTGAGGAAGACAATTGATAATAATACACATCTGGAACTTGACGTAGCCAACGCGGTTGCGGTAGCCATGAAAGAATGGGCCATCGAAAACGGAGCCACCCACTTCACACATTGGTTCCAGCCCCTTACAGGCTACACCGCAGAGAAGCACGACAGCTTTATTTCTCCCGGCGCCTGCGGCGACATTACAATGGATTTCTCGGGAAAAGAACTTGTTAAGGGCGAGCCCGACGCATCAAGCTTCCCTTCAGGCGGCATAAGAGCTACCTTTGAGGCAAGAGGCTATACAAACTGGGACCCCACTTCACCCGCATTCATTAAAGACAGAACGCTTTGTATTCCCACAGCCTTCTGCTCCTACAGCGGTGAAGCACTTGATAAGAAAACACCTCTTCTTCGTTCCATGGAGGCTTTAAGCACTCAGGCAGTTAAGGTTCTTAAACTCCTCGGAAGAGAAGACGTTACCGGAGTTACCACCACGGTGGGCCCCGAGCAGGAGTACTTCCTTATCGACGAAGAAGATTACAAAAAGCGTAAAGACCTTATTTTTACAGGCAGAACACTTCTCGGAGCAATGCCTCCCAAGGGTCAGGAAATGGAGGATCATTACTTCGGAGCACTTAAGCCCCGTGTATCCGAGTTCATGCACGAGCTTGACGTAGAGCTTTGGAAACTGGGCATTCCCGCCAAGACCAAGCACAACGAAGTTGCTCCCTGCCAGCACGAACTTGCACCTGTATTTGATACCGCCAACGTTGCGGTAGACAGAAACCAGCTCACCATGGAAATCATGAAAAAGATTGCCAAGAAGCACGGTTATGTATGCCTCCTTCACGAGAAGCCTTTTGCAGGCGTGAACGGTTCCGGTAAACACAACAACTGGTCCATCGGCACCAACGTAGGCGACAACCTCTTAGATCCCGGCAAGACTCCTGCGGAAAACATTCAGTTCCTGGTATTCCTGCTGGCAGTCATCAGTGCGGTTGACGATTATGCAGACCTTTTGAGACTTTCCGTTGCAAGCGCCGGCAACGATCACAGACTCGGCGCCAACGAAGCTCCTCCCGCCATCATCTCCATCTTCCTGGGCGATGAACTTACGGAAGTACTCGACTCAATCGAAACCGGCCGCCTTTTTGCCAAGAAAGGCAAAGTCCAGCTTGAGACAGGTGCCCACGTGCTCCCGCATTTCTTCAAAGACAATACGGACAGAAACAGAACGTCGCCCTTTGCTTTTACCGGCAACAAGTTCGAATTCAGATCCCTCGGTTCTTCTTTCTCCGTTGCAGGGCCCAACACGGTTCTTAATACAGCGGTTGCGGAAGAACTTGAAAAAATCTACGAAGAGCTTAAGGGCGTATCCAAAGAAAAACTTGCGGATGCTGTATATGCTCTCTTAAAGAAAGCCATCAAGGCTCACAAACGTGTAATCTTCAACGGAAACGGTTACACGGACGAATGGATTGAGGAAGCCAAAAAGCGCGGACTTTACAACTTTAAGTCCACCCCCGATGTTCTTCCGAGACTCCTTGAGAAAAAGAACAAGGCCCTCTTTGAAAAGTATGGTATCTATTCCGAGACAGAGCTTAAGGCCCGCTACGAAGTAATGCTTGAGAATTACGTGAAAACTCTTCACATCGAGACCTTAACCCTCCAGGATATGGTTAACAAGCAGTTCTTACCGGCACTTATGAAGTATACCGACGAAGTGGTTGAGACGGCACTTTCCAAGAAGAAATTGTCAGAGACCCTTACCACTTCCGCCGAAGAGAAACTTGCCAAGACTCTTTCGGATTACTACTTAAAGATTTCCGACAAGAACGAAAAACTCAAAAAGGATACGGACAAAGCAGGCAAGCTTACGGATTATTTGAAGCAGGCAGTATTCTACCACGATACGGTTATAGCCGACATGGAAGCCTTAAGAGCCGTTGCGGACGAGGCCGAAGCTTTGATACCCGAGGATATACTTCCTTATCCTACATACGAAAAGATGTTATTTTACGTTTAATACGACTAATGCAAAGGCGCAGAGTTTTAAATGAATTCTGCGCCGCTTTTTTTATCAAATCAAAGGAGAGTAAATGTTATGAGTGAGACATTTTCTGTATGGTTTTTAATAGGAGCCGCTCTGGTCTTCTGGATGCAGGCGGGATTTGCCATGGTGGAGGCAGGCTTTACCAGAGCCAAGAACACCGGCAACATTCTTATGAAAAACCTCATGGACTTTTGTATAGGTACCGTAGTTTTTATTTTGATTGGTTTTGGATTGTTACTGGGTGAAGACCTGGCAGGTTTAATCGGTAAGCCCGGTTTTGATATCTTCACAAGTTATGAGAACTTTGACTGGTCCAATTTCGTATTTAACTTAGTATTCTGCGCCACCACAGCTACCATCGTTTCCGGTGCCATGGCAGAGCGTACAAAGTTCTTATCCTACTGCGTTTATTCCGCAGTCATATCCGCTTTGATATACCCCATCGAAGCTCACTGGATCTGGGGCGGCGGCTGGTTGTCACAGCTTGGTTTCCACGATTTTGCAGGTTCCTGCGCAATCCACATGGTGGGCGGTATTTCAGCTTTAATCGGTGCCAAGATTCTGGGACCCAGAATCGGTAAGTTTGACAAGGACAAAGACGGAAAGATTACCAAAGTCAATGCATTCCCCGGACACAACCTTCCCATCGGATGCCTCGGTGTATTTATTCTTTGGCTCGGCTGGTACGGCTTCAACGGTGCAGCTGCCACAAGCGTGGAACAGTTAGGTTCCATCTTTTTAACCACAACCATTGCTCCTGCTATTGCTACTGTAGTATGTATGATTTTCACGTGGATTAAGTACGGCAAGCCCGATGTTTCC
>JAEEGK010027384.1_pt1 | contig 11517 bp, 10 predicted proteins | sample 8958771 | NCBI WGS metagenome assembly JAEEGK01 (sample SAMN16246547, study PRJNA631951) | gut metagenome | biome: gut microbiome; feature: rumen; material: SC-attached | host: Bos | place: Iran: Karaj | collected 2018-10 | reverse complement strand
TACCGCCTGCCACTACTGCACCAAGGGCTGTCCCATGGAAATCCCGATTCCGGAAATCTTCAACGTCATCAACCGCCGCAAGGGCAGTCCCGAGTTCCGCACCATCCGGGAATACGGCATCGTGACCGCCGGACGGGGCACCGCCGGGGACTGCGTCTCCTGCGGCCAGTGCGAGCGGGCCTGTCCCCAGGGACTGCCCATCATTACGCTGCTGCGCAAATGCAAGACGGAACTGGAGAAATAACCGATGAAAAAGAAACTCAGACTGTCCTTTAACGCCCCGGCTGTCCTGACCTTCACCGCCCTGTGCGTGATTGCGCAGCTGATCAGCATGCTGACCCGTGGGGAAAGCAACCGCGTCCTTTTCAGCGTGTACCGGGCTTCCCTCCTGGATCCCCTTACCTGGGTCCGGTGCTTTACCCATGTGCTGGGCCATGCCGGCTGGGAACACCTGCTGGGCAACATCATGTATATCCTGATCCTCGGCCCGATGATTGAGGAGAAATACGGCACCGCCACCACAGCTTTCATCATGGCGGCCACCGCCCTGGTCATCGGCATCATCAACATGGTGTTCTTCCCCGGCGTCATGCTGCTGGGCGCCAGCGGCATCGTCTTCGCCTTTATCCTGATTGCTTCCATCACCATCCGGGAGGATAACACCATCCCGGTCACCTTCATCCTGGTGGCGGTACTCTACCTCGGCCAGCAGATCTGGCAGGGTCTCTTCAGCCAGGACAACGTCTCCCAGATGGCGCACATCGTCGGCGGCGCAGTCGGCGCAGTGCTGGGATTCTTGCTTGGCAGAGCCAAGCAAAAACGCAGTCCCTATTAAGGAACTGCGTTTCTAATGAATACTTAAAACTTAAGACTTAAAACTTAAAAATGATTTTCCAGAGCGCAAATGCGGCAAGAGTGTGACTGCGGGGACTGAACCTCTGTCACTGTTTTCGAAGAAAATGTGACTGAGGGTCTGTCCCCCTGTAATGCTCTTGCCGCTCTCTTCTTCTTTTTCATTCAAAGAAACCAGCTCTATTCAGAGCTGGCTTCTTCCACCATTATTCATTTTTCAGTTTTAAGTTTTCAGTATTCATTATCGCTTGCGGCGTTTATCTCTGCAAGCGAATTCTTCTCCGCTCTTCCGCCGCGGCGTACTCCTGCTTCTCTTCCGTGGTTTCCGGAATAAACATGGGAATGGCCACGGGATGATCCTCTTCATCAATAGCGACAAACACCGCATATGCCCGGTTGATCAGTTCCCGGCTGCCATCCAGGCGTTCTACCATGCTGTCTACCCGGACCTCCAGGGACGTGCGGCCTGTCCAGGTGACTACGGCCTCCTGCACCACGGTATCGTTCAGGTAAGCAGGCTTCAGGAAGGTCAGGTTGTCAATGCACACCGTGGTCACTGCCTGTCCGGTATACCGGCGGGCTGCCACGGCGCCCACCACGTCGATCCATGCCATAATCTGTCCGCCGAAAAGCCTGGGCTTGGCATAGCCGTTGCAGTGCTGGGGCATCACGATCTGTACAGTGCTGGTTTTCTCTGCCATGTTCCTGTCCTCCATCCAGTCCTTAAAATGCACAATAATTATTTACCCGAAAACTGCCTCTTTTCCTTCAAGAAAAATCTTTTTGTTCGCTTTTCTTCACTTCCTGCTTTTCTTATAATGTAAGTGAAAGAACATTATCATTTTTAAGTTTTAAGTTTTCAGTCTTAAGTATTCATTTTATTCAAGAGGTTCTTATGACCGACATCTACGCTGAGCGCTACCGCGGCCTGACCCAGGAGCAGCAGACCTGCTGCCTGACAGGGCACCGCAAAATCCCTCCGGGAGAGGAGCGGAAAATCATGGTCCGCGCCCGCAATATCCTGCTCCGGCTGATCCGGGATCACAACGTCCGGTATTTCGGAGTGGGCGGCGCGGTCGGCTTTGACATGCTCGCCGCGGAATACCTGCTGAACCTGAAAGCCCATGAGGAGCAGCAGATCAAAATCATCTCCGTCCTGCCCTACCCCGCCTGGCGGGAAAAGGAAGACTGGACGGATGAGCTCCGCGCCCGGGAGGAAAAGATCCTCCAGGCCTGCGACAAAGTGGTCTATGTCCGGCAGGAATATGAAAAAGGCGTATTCCTCCTGCGGGACCGGAAGCTGGTGGATGGTTCAGCCTACTGTGTCAGTTACTGCAACCAGCCCCAGACCGGCACCGCCTATACGGTGAAATACGCCCTGAATCACGGGGTAAAAGTATTCAACGCCAGCAGTTTCAACGTGATGACGCTGAAATAATCACGGCCGAAAATCGTCCGGCGCCGGACCTTCGTCATCCTTGTCCCGCCCGCTGCGGATCACCAGGATAATGCCGCCCACACAGGCCACGGCAATAGCCAGGCGCTTCAGCCCTTCCCAGAAGATGGGGTAAAAGAACATGGTCACGGCGCAGTAAAACACGCCCGCGCCCAGGCCGAGAAGCAGGATAAAGCGGAGGATCAAACCCATCGCCCCGCCAAACACAGACAGTATATCCTTCAGCATCCGTTCTTCCCCCGGTATCCTTTGATTGCGAAGTCAATGTTACCATAAACCCACCAGCCACACAACGAAAAACCGCCGCAAACCGCGGCGATTTTCACATTCCCGGGCATTTTCAGCCGTTAGCGTCGAACTCGTTATATCCAACATAATCCGGGTTTTCCAGCAGTTCCGGGTCAGCGGGGACATATCCACCGCCGCCCTCTCCTCCGGTCAGGCCGAAACCTTCTCCGTCAAAGGACAGACCGTTGAGGCTGACGCCCCCATGATTCCCGACGCAGAGCAGCGCATATCCCGGTTCATCCCAGAACAGGTTCCACCGGGGTCTGTAGGCAATCACCTTCCAGGTGCCGCTGATATTATAGCTGTCCAGCTCTTTTCCCTTCAGGTCATGTACCCGATCCACCAGGTTCGAGGTAAAGGTGCCGTCCTCCGCAAAGCTGATCACATCCGGGCCGAAGGATCCACCCGCATCAAAAGACCATGTACCAATCAGCTTCTTCATAACCTCCGGCTGTTCCTCTCCGGGATCCATGATCTCCAGGTCCCGCAGGGGTACAAATCCCCAGACAATGGCTCCGCCGTCCGTGAACTTGCCTTTTTTATTGACTTCCGCCTCCACATAGGCGTATCCCTTGTAAGTTCCCAGGCAGGTGAAGCAGGTTTCCTTCGGTACCTCGAACTGCCTGAACTGGCTCACATCCGGATCATCTGTCAGGTAGGTATCCGCAATCGCCCACACATCCACCTGGCAGAAATCATACAGGGGATCGTGCTCCTGCTGTTGTTTTTCTTCCCGTCCCAGTTCACGGCTCAGGACCCAGCCGACCCGCTGGGTACGCTCACTGACGTTGTACCGGATCAGGGTATAGGTCTCGCCGTCATTATTCCTCCAGTCCATCAGGGACAGGATTTCTCCCTTCAGGCCCACAGCGGCTTTGCCCTTGGCGGCACGCCAGGCGCTCTTCCCGAAAGGCGCGGCATACACCGGAGCCGTTCCCTTTTTGCCCGGATTGATCGGATAACCGGAAAACAGTTCGTGTGTATCCCCCATGTAGGCAGTCAGCAGGTTGATCCGCCGGATCTCTGCTGTCGAGCGGGGAAACAGGCGGATGTTGAATTCGGATAACGGATTCCAGCCATTGAAGACTACCCGGCCGTCCTTGTCTTCCGCGTAATAGCTGTAACCCTTGTCATCCCGCCAGACCCGGAAGTCCCCGATCTTCGCTTCCAGCAGGTCCAGATCCTCGTCCCCATTCCCGTCGGAGAAGCGGTAGACCTCAGCATCGCCATAGGAGAGGGTCAGGATTCCGTTCTTCATGGTAAGCTTCAAGCTCTTCGCCTTATCCTCCGGCTGGTAAACCGCCTTTGTGTACACATGAAGCTGTTTTTCACTGTCCGCAAAAAACAGCGCGTTATGGTACCGGGCGTGCAGCACGGCATAATCCCCGGCCTGGACTCCGCCTCCGGTAGTGGAATAATCATCCCAGGTGTGATCCACCGAAACGGCGTTCAGCAGTCTGCCCTTACTCAGTCCCCGGCTGTTGGCGGAAGCGGAGGAGCAGGTAAAAACCAGTATGGCAAGCAGAAGCAGGACAGTGATCATGCGGCGGAAAAGAACGGTGCGTAACATGGCACAAATCTCCTTTTCAATTCATGTTCTGTCTTTTATCCATTATGTTCTCACTATAGAAACGAAAGCAAACGTTTTTTTCTTGCAAACAAAAAGGGAACGATCTTTCCGTTCCCTCAAAGTCTTGCTATGACCGTTTGCCCTTCGTTCTTCAGCCACTTCAGCGGCTGCTTGTAGTCCGGCAGGATCCGCGCCACCTCTGTCCAGAACCTGACGGAGTGGTTCAGTTCCTTCCGGTGGCACAGCTCATGCACAATCACATAATCCAGCACGTCCTCCGGGCAGAGCATCAGCAGGCAGTTGAAGTTCAGGTTTCCCTTTGCAGAGCAGCTGCCCCAGAGGCTTTTCTGTTTCCTGATCGCAATCCGCCCGTAGGTCACGCCGATCTGCCTGGCCCGTTCCGCCACCCGGGGCGGGATCACTTTTTTCGCCTGTTTCACCAGCGCGGCCAGTTCTTCCTCCGTCAGCTTCGGTTCCTGTGCCCGGGCTTTGATCTTCTGCAGCGTTTTCTCAATCCAGCTCCGCTTGCTTTCCAGTACCTTCCGGATTTCCGTCTCCGGCATGCGCAGCGGTGCGCGGACGGTGATCTCCCCCGTCCCATCAATCCGGATGCCCACAGACTTCCGCCTGCACCGGATCAGCTGCACATTCCACGTTGTTTCCATGTTTCCTCCGTCAGCAAACGCCGGTAATGAATATTTCCAAGCCGATCAGGATCAGGATAATCCCGCCGAAGATGGAAGCCTTTCCGGCCAGCTTCATGCCGACCGTCTTGCCCAGCTTGACCCCCGCAATGCAGATGCCGAAGGTCACCAGGCCGATAATCACCGATTCAATCAGGGCAAACACCCAGGTATATTCCGCAATGGTAAAGCCCACGGACAGCGCGTCGATGGAGGTGGCGATTCCCTGCACCAGCAGGGCGCCGCCGTGAAGCAGCCTGGTCTCTTCCTCTTCAGCCTTGTCCGTTTCTTCCTTCCGGCCCTCCAGGATCATCTTGATGCCGATAAACAGCAGCAGCGCCAGGGCGATCCAGGGAATGAAGGGCTGGAAGGCCTGGAAGGCTTCGGCAATGGAGTGCACGCACAGCCAGCCTGTCAGCGGCATCACCGTCTGGAACAGGGCGAAGGTTCCGGCGATCAGCAGCACCCGTTTTACCGGCATCTTCGGCTCATTCAGTCCGTTGGCAATGGAGACGGAAAACGCGTCCATCGCCAGGCCGATACCAAACAGGATACTGTTGAGCACGAAAAAGAAATTGAATTGCATTTCCGCTTCCCCCAATAAAACAGTCAGGTACGGCGAATCCATACCTGACTGTCTTCGAGACAACACATGTATAGCTTCGCAGTTATACATGAGTCTCGCATATTAAAGCAAGCCAGGCCTGAAGGCCAGTATGTTGACTTGCTGCGCATTCACGCTTGCTACTCCCTCATGGGTCGTAACCCATTGTAGGAGCGAGATTTGCGGTTAGTCAATTCTAATGTTTGAAACGTTTATATGCAACGCAATATAATGCTTTTTTGTTTTTGGGATCAATTGATATTAGATATATCTAACAATCGGCATTCATTCTCATTTTTCTCCCAGTTCCCGATCCCATTCCTGAAGGAACTGCTCCATGAAGGCGTGGCGTTCCTCCGCCAGCTCCTTTGCCTTCTGCGTGTTCATCAGGTCCCTGAGCAGGAGGAGTTTCTCGTGGAAGTGGGATATGGAACCTTCCGGCGTCCGGCCGTGTTTTCCGCCGTAAGCAAAGGTGCGGGCGATGCCCACCGCGCCGATGGCGTCCAGCCGGTCCGCGTCCTGGATGATCTGTCCCTCAATTGTGCCCGGACGCTTTCCCCGGTTCTGGCTGAAGGACACCGCGTTGATGGCCTCGCAGATCCGGTCCGCGGTTTCCTGCCCCACGCCCTGTGCCTCCAGGAACCGCCGGGCATTGGCATTGTTTTCCGTATGGAACAATTTATGGTCGTCCGCGTCATGGAGCAGAGCGCCCAGCGCCACAATCTGTTTATCCGCCCCCGGCTCCGTTTCGGCGATCAGGATGGCGTTGCGGTAAACCCGCAGGGCATGCTCCAGTCCGTGGCCGTCCGCGTTCTCCGCGAACAGTTCCCGGATATATTCTTTGGCCGCGTCAATCATCTGCTGCATTTCCCGCAATCCTCACCGTTTTTTGATTGTGTTCATCATATCACGGAACAGGAGGAACAACAAGGAAACCGGGGAGAAGCCCTCCCCGGTTGCAGGATCTGTCCTTGTATTATACAGCAGGCGCGGCTGTTTCCTGGTTCGTTGTATCTTCACCCTCCGCCAGGATATCCTCCAGCGGAATCCGTACCTCCCAGTTGTCCCTCAGCACTTCCAAAACTTCGGTCATGTCCGCATACAACACCATATTGTCCGTCTCATCCGTGCTGACGTCAAATATGTATTCATCCCGCCGTATAAGATCGTTTTTCAAATTCACTATATCACCTAAAATAGGCCGGTTATTTATCTGTTCAGGAAAGAATGCATTAACAGAACAATTCAACGGTTTGGTATACATCTGCCCGATTTCGAGCCCATATGGCTGCATGTCATAAATCTGTACATGCAGCTGATCATCAATCCAGCCAATTCCTGCCAGATAAACGTCTTTACCCAATTCCACATCCAGCGGATTTTTATAGTCCAGGACCTTCAAGTCCTTCCTGTTTACGAAGTCATATATAGAAACTGCTTCAGCAGGTGCTTCCACGCCTTCCGTTACATTTCCGTATTCCTTCAGGAAAGGAAGCAGGTCGATCTGTGATTTCCCCGACACGCCTATGGCTTCAATCTGTACAATAAAGTCATTGTCCTGAGATTGGTATGAACCGTCATATTCCATACAAACCGCATAAGCAATCTTGTGCTTCGACTCATCGTAATACAGGTACTCCCATGAAGCTGAAGCAGTAATATTTCGCTCGCCGTTAAGGTTGAACATGTTAAAACAGGATCCTGTATCTTGTTTAATCCGGCTTCCCTCCAGATCCTCCAGGGAAAACACAAACCAGGATTTGTTTTCTTTCATCACCACTGAACTTACTGCCAGTCGGATGCCCTGCTTTTCACAGCTGAGGTTCACCGGTTTCAGTTCCTTTGTGATGCCCGGCCACTTTTCCTCAATCTGCCTGTTGACCTCTTCCTCAATCGACAGGGGATTTGCTGTCTCTGCCACTTCTTCCTGAACAGCGGTATCCACACCGGTTTCCGGCAGGATCATATTGACCGGAACCTGAAGCTCCCAGTTGTCTTTTAACAATCCCTTTTGTTTCCTGATATTGGCTGTAAGCTTCGACTGTTCCATGTCTTCCGGCTTTACATCCAGTACAAGTTCCTTCCCGCTTAAGCTCCAATCGCTGGTATCACGCCATTCCAACGGCCTGTAATATTGGTGTGCAACAAGAGTAGAGAGGTTTACCTGTGCTTCTACCCATGCTTCTTCATCGTCGCCTATCGGCATTATATCCTGATTGCATTGAACCTGAACATGCAGCCTGCCATCAATCCAGCCAATGCCTGTCAGCTTCGCGCCTTCCCATAGCGAAATATCCAGCGGGTGTTTATAATCCAGGATCTTTTCCACATCCGGGTATGACGACTCCGGTATCGTCGGATTTTTATCCACTTCCGGCAGTTCAATACCTTCTGCGTTTTTGTCACATTCCCTCAGATACGGAGTCAGATCAATATCCTTTTCATCCCAAATGCTGATATTGTCTATCCCAAACGTCAGCTTACTATCTTTTTTCTGAAGCAAACCGGGCTTTTCCACCTCGTAAAGCCAGATACTTTTGTTTTCAGCTCTATTCATGTACAGCCTTATAAGATTTCCCGGGTTTTCATCATCATCTCCATGCCATTCAGTGAATGCATTCAGTTCAAGCCCGTCATATTTGCCTTCAACATCCTGCAGGGCATAAAGCACATAGGCCTTATTTCCCTTCACACAGCCGGAAACCGCTTCCAACCGGATTCCCTGCTTTTCTGTGCTGAGGCCGCTGATCGGAATCATCTCGTCATAAGAAACTTCCGGTATATGAGCTCCTATTGTATCTCGGATCAGCGCTTCCTCTGTGATCGGATACATTTCATTTTCCGGTACATGTTCGACAGATACTCCGGCACTGAAGCCATCCGGATTAATAAGATACTCTTCACGACCCCAGGCACTCTTCTGCCGTCTGACCATAATCTCATGACGACTGTATGTATACCCGCCATCCTCAGTCAGCCACCGTACACTCACGTCAGCGGTACGGACCGGATCGCCGTCATTTCCGGAAACTCCGTTGAGCTTAAATCCCCTCGGTTTTCCGGACGCCATGAGTTCTCTTACAGCCTGTTCCGGATCCGGCTGTTTTTCCTTCCACTCATCTGTGCACACATTCTGCAGATATGCAGTTTCTCCCCTGAACCAGTAGTCAAAGAACCACCACAGGTTGTTCAGGATACTCTCATCTGATTCGTCCTCATTCTCCACGTTTGCCCCGGAACCCGCCTTGATCTCATCATACGGGATCTGAATCGTCCAATAGTCATCCACCACGTCGACGTATTCCATCACGTTGGCGGACAGCTTCATACTCTCCGCTTCTTCCCGGGTGCAGTTAATCGTTTGATCAATCCATTTCGTATTGCTGCCGTCTTCCGGTTTCCATTCAACGGTACCGTATCCCATGAAGTTCTCTTCTTCAGAAAATTCAGGCGCAATCCATACACTCAGATATCCGGCCGGTATAGCATCCGTGTATTCTTCCCGATCCGTGCAGCGGAACTGCGTATGCATCTGGCCATCTGCCCAGCCGATTCCTGTCAGGTAAATGTCCTTGAAAACCTGGATGTCCAGCGGGTTGGAAGAATCCAGAACCTTGGCGTCCTTCCAGGATACCTTGGATTCATCCTCCAAAAATCCTCCATAGCCTTTAGCGCCATCCGGCGGCTTCACACCCTTCGCCTGGTTCCCGTACTGCCTGAGATATTCGGTCAGATCCACCTCTTCATCATGTATCAGCTGGAATCCCCCGAACCCCAGTTCAATCATGCCCTTTTTCGACTCAATGCGCTGATCAAAGCCAAAGCGCCTGACATATGTTATTTTTTTCTCTTCCTCGCTGAAGAGCAGCGTCGCAGATGTCTCATCGTTCGGAGTTTGTTCGGTCGTATTCACAGAAACATATACAAAATCCGAATCCCTGGTATAGCTGCTGATCCGGTCCCCCTCCAGGTCCTGTACGGAATAGACAAGCCACAGTTGTGTTCCCTTCACAAGAGCGGAAATGATTTCCACCTGGATTCCCTGTTTTTCATAGCTGAGATTCACCGGCTTCAGTTCCTGAACAATATCTTCCGAACTGATCACCCAGTTGTCGATCTCTTCCCGGAGGGCTTTGGTAACGGCATCCTCTTCCCTGCTTTCGCCGGGCACAGTTTCCTGTCCGCCCTCCGACAGTGCCGTCACCAGGGGTGTGGAGGTTTCCCGCGCCCGGATGGCGTCCGGCCGGATAATCAGATCCCAGGAGGCCGCCGTCACAAAGCACAGCACCAGCGCTGCTGCCACCGCAAGCACAGGCAGGCGGTACCTGGATCTTCCCTTATTCACATTCTGGTTATGTTTCTTCTGCATCAGGCTGATCGCTTTATTGTCCATTCTTTCCGCAAAACCTTCCGGCGGTTCAGGACAATGTGCCTGCAGCGTTTTTTCAATATCATTCTTCAGATCATTCTGCAGCATGATTCAGGCCCTCCTTTGTCATCTGATCCTTCAGTATCTTCAATGCGTGCTTGATGCGGGAAGAAACCGTTCCCCGGGGAATCCGCAGCACGGAGGCAATCTCCTGTTCCGTCATCCGCTCCTGCATTTTGAGTATCAGCGGAATCCGGTATTTATCCTCCAGTCCGCAGATATACTCAAACAGCCGGTCCCCGTTTTTCTCCACAGTCAGATTCTCCGGGACGGCTTCCAGCGGGACAAGCCGCTTTCTTCTCCGCAGCTCGTTCTTCGCGCTGTTGATGACGCAGCGAACCAGATAGGTCCCCAGCACCTCCGGGTTCCGGATCTGTCCCAGGTGATTCCATGCCGATTCAATCGCGGCTGAAACCGCATCCTCAGCGTCCGCCTCAGCATGCAGGTAGCTCATCGCGACCCGGTACATCCTGTCCCTGGTTTTACGAACCGTCTCCAGGAAATGTCCTTCCCGATCCATCCACGCATCCTCCGTTATTCGATCGATCTGATATACAGACACACAAAAGAGGGGTTTTTGCTTTTGGGCAGCAAAAAAATGATCCGTCTATGTATAACACAGCCGGATCACGACGTCAAATTATTCCGCTGCCGGTTCCGCTTCCTTCACATCCAGGCAGATCATGCCCAGCTGGAACCGGAACTCCCACGGTCCTATAACACGTTCCTGTGCGCTGTTCAAATCGACAGCCAGGGTTGTCTCCTTTTCATCCCCGGGCTTGTAATCAAAGACGTATTCCTTGTAGTTTTTCTCGTCTTCAAACCATTCTACGGGGCTGTACGAAACCTCCCTGCTTTTTCCAATTTCGCCATTTCCCTCCGCTGTCTCGTTGAAGAAGATGCTGTGTGATAGCATACCATTAATACAGATCTGCACATGCAGCTGGTCATCAATCCAGCTGATGCCGGTAATGGCAGCGTTGGGAAGCAGCTGAATATCCAGCGGATTATGATAATCCAGGACTTTAAACCCTTCCGGTATATCTGAATTGATACTCCACGCATTTTCCGGCGCCTGTATGCCTTCCGCGTTTTCCCCGTACTGTTCCAGCAGTTCCGTCACGTTGAGCCGGTTCTGCAGATTACCGTCCAGATAGTTCAGCTTCAGGCTGATATCCCGGGCCGTGGTATCAACCGGACTGCCGTAGTGGGGATTCCAAAGGAAGTAATCCTTATGTTCCGCCTTGTCCCGGTATACCGGCGAAGACGAGAAACTATTCAGGATTCCGGTATCTTCCTCCAGCCGGGAACCATCCAGCTGGTAGTTATCATACTTCTTTTCAATATCTTCCACGGAATAGAAAACCCACTCTTCAGTACCGTCTACCAGGCCGGAGATCAGTTCCATCCGGATACCATTATTTTCACAGCTCAGGCCGATCGGCTGCAGCCTTTCCCTGACGCCGGGATCGAAATAATCCAGATAGTCATTGATGATTGCTTCCCGGGCAAGGGAAACCGTCTGCAGGTCCGGATTTTTCTCTCCGGGCTGCCGCTCTTTCAGGCTGGTAAGATCAATACCGTTCTCCCCTGCCTGTCCCTTCATGTGGATGTCAAAGCGCTCATACCTGGGGG
>JAEEGK010027383.1_pt1 | contig 11517 bp, 6 predicted proteins | sample 8958771 | NCBI WGS metagenome assembly JAEEGK01 (sample SAMN16246547, study PRJNA631951) | gut metagenome | biome: gut microbiome; feature: rumen; material: SC-attached | host: Bos | place: Iran: Karaj | collected 2018-10 | reverse complement strand
CCAACTCGACTGGCGCAGCTAAGGCTATCGGCCTCGTTATCCCCGAGCTCAACGGCAAGCTCATCGGTTCTGCTCAGCGCGTTCCCACCCCCACCGGCTCTACCACAATCCTCGTGGCTGTCGTTAAGGCTCAGAACGTTACCGTAGAAGGCATCAACGCTGCTATGAAGGCTGCTCAGACTGAGTCTTTCGGCTACACCGAGGATCAGATCGTTTCTTCTGACATCATCGGCATGAAGTTTGGCTCGCTCTTCGACGCTACCCAGACAATGGTAAGCAAGATCGACGACAACACCTACCAGGTACAGGTTGTTTCTTGGTACGACAACGAGAACTCCTACACCTCGCAGATGGTTCGTACAATCAAGTACTTCTCGGAGGTTAAGTAAGAGCTTTCAGCTACAACGGACTAATTAAAGTCCAAACAAAAATTACGGGGTTTTCCATCAATCGAAATGGAGAACCCCGTTTCTTTTTTTTACTATCTTTAATCCTTTTCTTTAATCTTTACACTCTCCTCGTTCCTCTCTCCTCGTTCCTCTTTCCTCGTTCCTCTCTACAATATCCGCAGGCCGAAGACGATGATGTCGTCAATCTGTTGGTATTTTTCGCCGCGCCACTTTTCGTGGGTTTCGATTACCTTGCCGTATTGTTCGGACATTGGCATGGTATTGATTAGGGAAAGCATTTTGGTAAAATTGGAGGTCATGAACCTCTTGCCGTGCTTGCCGCCAAACTGGTCTATAAAACCGTCGGACGTCAGGTAAATGGTGTCGCCGTGCTGCAATTGTACGGTCCTGAGCGTGAACATCGGGATGTCGTCGGTATTGAAGAACGCACCAATCGGCATCTTGTCGGCTTCCAAAGTCTTGACGCGCAGATAGCCGTCGGAGGTTTCGTTGACAACATCCTTGGGCGCCATATCCTGCTCGGCGAGCTCCTTCTCTTCCTTAGGATAGTTGCGCAGGAGGAAACCGTTGTTGTTGGCGGCGGCAAATTCCATCATCAAGGTCTTCAAATTGATCTTGATCAATGACAAATCCATGCCTTCCTTCCTATCGTAATTGAGGGATTTTTTCACCTCTTCGCGAAGGCTGTTGAGAATCTGGTCGGCGGCAAAGACCCTGCGCTCGGTGACAATCTTGGTCAATAGCGATACGCCGAGCATACTCATGAACGCGCCCGGCACACCGTGTCCAGTACAATCGGCGGCTACGGCAAATACATAATCCTCATTGTGATAAAACCAATAAAAATCGCCGCTCACGATGTCCCTCGGCATATATACGAGGAAATAATCGAGATTGAGCTCCTTAAGGAAATCGGCGGGCGGACACACGGCAGCCTGTATGCGCTGTGCATAGACGATGCTGTCGGTGATTGCCTTGTTTTTCTTATCGACGAGATCCTTCTGCGTGGAGAGGTCGTCGTTCATCTGCTGGATTTCGTTGTTCGCCATCTCGAGCCACTCCTTCTGGACTACAAGCTCGTTGTTTTTTTCCTCGATTTCGTTCTTTTGCGATTTGAGGACGTGGTTTTTGCGGGTCACAATCAAGTATATCACCAGCAATCCCACAAGCAAAACCGCAAACAAGAGCAATGAAAGCCTGAACTGATTTTTCTGCGCCTCCAACTTCTCCACCTCGTTTGCCTTGTTTTTACGCTGCTCTTCAAGGAGGTTGATGTAGTTTTTGTATTCTTTTTCCTCCAATTCCTTCTGCTTGAGCGATGCGTCGTCGAGCTGCCGCTGCATCTGGAGGTCTGTAATCTTGTTTTCACGGATGATGGCGGCCTGCTGCTGTCGTTGAAGCTCGAGCTGCTGCTGGAGACGGGTCTTTTCCATATCCCTGATTGCGAGGTCTCTTGCAAGGATGTCGTTTTCACGTTTTTGGGCGTCGGAGAGCAATTGCAGCTGACGGATGGTGAGGTTGGAGATTTCGGCTTCGGAAATCTCCTCAAAAGACTGACGCTCTGCATCTTCAAGGCGGCGGAGGTCGTCGGCGAGCTCTTGTTCCGCCACAAGCCGCTGCATGAGGGCTGAATCGCGGAGTGCAAGAAATTTTTGATTGTACTGCAATGCAAGGTCATATTCGCCCCTCGCCTGGAGCACATTATAATATGTCTGGTATGCGTCTGACTTGGCACTCGGATCGTCGGAACGCTCGGCCGACGCCACAGCCTCCTTGCTGTAATAATATGCGTTGTAGAGGTCCTGACCTTTCAGATAAACGAGAGCCAAAATATTGCAGACCTTGGAATATTCGGCGTCCTGACCACAATTTTTGCGGATGTCGGCGGCGTCTTCGAGATACTTGTAACACTCGCTGGTCTTGCCCATGTTTTGATAACAAAGTCCGATGTTGGTGTATGCGGCGGCTATCAGCGAATCGTGGGCGTTGTTGCGGATGTCCTCGTCGACAATCTCACGGAACGAATTGATGCCATCCTCATAACGTCCGCACAGCACAAGGCAGTAGGCGGCATTGTTGAGAGTATTGATGTAACCCTGCATATCGCCGTCAATGCTGTGCATCTCCACAAGCGAGCTATTGATTTTGAGAGCATTTTCGTACTCGCCCCTCTTCTGGGCGACGTCGGCGAGGCGGCGCATGGTCTCTTTTTCGGATTGGCGGTCATTGGCTTTTCGGCAACAATCCAACAATTGCTCAAAATACTTCTCCGACTTTGCGTAATCTTCGGCGAGATAGGCACATGCGGCTATGAGACCGGTATTCTGACGGATTTTGTCAGCCTTCTTGTAATTGTCGTAAACCTTGAGCGCCTTGTCGAAATTGGCGGCGGCGCGTTCATAATGTCCGCGATTGAAATACAAAAGACCAATCTCCGTTTCGATGTCGGCATTGGCGATGATGCCCTCGTCGGTCTGGCGGTCGAGCGAATTCTGCGCCGCGAGATAATAATACAGCGCCTCCGTCGGCTTGTCGAGCCTGCAACAAGCGCGGGCGCGGTCAATATTGGACAGCGTATCGACCCCGTCCGTCTGTGCCGCAGCCGTCAGACAGATACAAGCAATTATGATTGCCAATGCGTATTTGCTAAAAAGTCTTGTCATAGCACTACAATGTATAAGTGAGCCCCAGCCTGATGTTGCGCCTGAGCTGGGGGTTGTACGGGAGGTCCATATCCATGCTAACGGCGTCGATGCCGCCGTATTGCGCATCCAACGCATTGAGCACCTTGATGGTGCCGCTGAGGTTTTTATTAATCTTCAACGTGAATACTATATCAAGGTTATAATATGGTGGAGCCCAATAAAAACCGTTGTCTTCGCTCATGTAATAATTCCTCGCCCACTTGCTGCAATAGACGTTTTGAATGCTGAAATGCATTATCCTGCAGCAATCGAAATCCACCATGCACTGCGCCATGAATTTCGGGGTCTGGCGTATATAATCCAGACGCACAATTGATTCGCCTGCATAATTGTCGTCAGACACCTTTTCGCTACCTGTGGAATAGGTGATGCCGCCCTTTATATCAAGATGGCTTTTCTTGTGTATGTCTTTGAACACACCAATCACCTGATAGCCATGCAGCTGCATCTTTGAATTGGATTTGTTTTGGTAAGCGCGGGTGGTGGGCGGATAGTCTGACGGCACTACGTTGCTGCCCGTGCCGTGGTACTTGGAGGTGTCGAGCTCTATCCATGAACGCAATATCGGGTCGGTGACACGGTTGGAGTACGCCACAACCTCGACATAGTTGGTATTATTGAAATAATAACAAAGACCAACCTCCGTAGCGCCAATCTTCTCAGGCTTGAGTTCGTTGGGCGGCATGAGCGGGAACGACACCATGGTGGAATCGGCGTCGGAAACAGTAGCCCTGCCAAACTGTTGCGACACAGCATTGTAAACCGGATTGCCATGCACCGCATTAGCCGAATATAACTGCTGCGGAGCGGGTGCCCTGTACGCATACGCACGCGACGCCCTGAGAGAGAGGCGGTCGGTGATTTTCAGAAGGCCGGCGATGCGCGGATTCACAGATTCGCCCCATTTGGAGTTGTTGTCGTAGCGGATGCCGCCCGTTATCGAAAGCCGTTTCCAATCCCAGACCACCTGTCCGTATGCGCCGTATGTGGAATATGTGCAAGGCGAGATACCTACGTCGCCAAATATCGGATCACGATAATCCACCGAGGAGGAAAAAGCCTTGTAGGAATCAAAGTCAAACTTGTATTGAGATTCGTTGGTCACCGGCAATGCTCCCGAATATACATACGACGCACCCGCCGAAAGGGTGAGATTGTCGGTGGCGCGGAAGGAGATGTTCTCCTCCAGACCGAGGTCGTCGCCTGCGCCATACATATACAATGGCTTGTCGTCGTATGTGGTGCGCTTCTGCGAATTGCGGTCCATACGGTAGCGGACGTAGCGCAACACGGTATTGGTGGTGAATCGTCCAAACTGCCAGTCGCCGGATATTGCGCCGCGCATTATCTTCTCGCCCATCATACTGTTGGGGTCGGAATAGTCGTACGCCATGGGCGTCACGCCGCTACCGGAAAAATCCATCCTGTAACAATAATTGTAGGCGAAGGTGAGTCCACGGTACTTGACCTCGACACCGGTCTGCGCCGCCTCCTGTCCAAGGTGTCCAAAATCGGGATGCTTGAAATCTCCATTCCAAAATGTGGTGTAGCCCGAAATCTCACGGAACTGCTTGAACTGATACACATTGCGTATGTTGCCAAAAACATCTTCCGTCAGCTCACGTGCGGGGATGTCGTGTACGCCCTCGGCATCCCTGTAGGTGAAATGGTCGCCGCGCTGCTCGAAGAAGTTCCAACGGTTGTAAACGTCGTCCTTGTCACATTCGGTGAAGTTCATATTCTTGTAGCGCAGATTGCTGCCATACACCGAAAACTGCGCCACATGCTTGCCGCGTCCAAACTTGCCGCCCGCCACAAAATTGATGTAGCGGTATTCGCCGCTGCCCACAAGGATGTCGCCCTCGGCAAAAGGCCTTACGTCGCTGTCCATGGTCACAATGTTGATGACGCCGCTACAAGCATCGTTGCCATAACTCGCCGCCGCCGGACCATAGAGAATCTCGATGCGCTCCGCCTGACGGATGGGGATGTTGGCGCCAAGCGGCATGCCGGTAATGGAGGTCGGCTTGATGTCGGTGCCGTTGAGGAGTATCTTGGTGTATGTATTGCCAACGAGTCCACGCTGTATGAACGCCTCGCCAAACTGCCCCGTGTGCGGCTGCGAGACCCTGAAGCCCGGCACCACCCTGAGCACGTCGCAGAGCGTCACCCAGCCGTTGCGGACTATCTCGTCGTGTGTGATGATGAAAGACGTCACAGGCAGCTCGTCCACGGTCTTGGAGCTTCGTCCGACCGCCATCACGAGTTTTTGCTCGTCCTCGACATTGTAATTGATGTTTTTCTTGTCGAGCATTTCGCGGACGGTGATGGGCAAATCCTCCACCTGCGACGACGCCGGCAGCGCCACAAGCGTAAGCATCGTCACTGCCAACATACGGTATATCAACGTGTCTGCGCTCATAATGATAATGTTTTTAATTGACTACTCCACCTCCTCCAATGTGAACCTTTCGCTGTACTGGAGGACAAAGTTGGTATGGTTTTCATAGCCGCCCAATGGCGAAACCTTCTGGAAGTCAAATTTGTATGCGAGTCCGTTGGAGGCATTGCCATCGGGACAAAAATGGAAATACTTGCCCTTGCTCGCCACCTGGCCCACAAAATAATTGAAGATGTCGTAGCCCGCAAATCCGTATATCGCAGGCTCGCCGTTGAACCTGTCGCGGAAGTCCGATACAAAGCTGCGCACCTTGGGATTTTCGTAATTGATGAAATTTGCAGAACGATAGCTGAAATTCATGCCCTGCAAAAATTCGATGTCGATATTATTGACCCTCTCCCAACTCTGCGAACCGAGAAGCACGATTTTGTAGTTTTCGGTTTTCTGGAGGTTGGTCAGGTAGTTGATAATCTTGGAGATGAACACCTCGTCGTCGCTGCTTGTCATCACAATCACGTTGGTCTCGTTGATATTGAGGGCTGATTTGAGGACGTTGTTGCCGCCGTTGTCAAAATCTATCTCCTTGAGCGCGAGGTCGTTGATGGCATTGATGATATTCCTGTAATTGCGCAGGAGTGTCATTTCGGCGGGCTTGAGCTTGCTCTCGCTGCTGTGCAGGAGTATCAGGTTGCAGTCCGACATGCCGGCAAAAAATTCGGCGGTCTCCTCGATGGAGGTGTTGTTGTTCGGGGTAAACTGGAAGAGGTACGGATTGTCTTTCAGCAATTCGTTTTTGATGGCGAAGGGCGACACCATGGCGATGTGATTTTCGTTGGCGAATTTGGCAACCCTCGTCACATTCTCGGTGTAGAGCGGTCCGATGATGAGGTCGGCTTTCTTGAGCTCGGGGTCGGAGCAGATAGCCTCCATCTTGGCGGCATTGCCGCTGCGCTCGGTGTCATATACGTCGAGCTGCACATTGTAGCCCTTCAATTGAAATTCCCTTATCGACATCAACGCGCCTTCATAAAACTCAAAAATCTGCTCGGTGTTTTTGGCGGCAAGGTTGTTTTTGTTGGGGTCGTTGATGTATGCGCTTATCATCGATTCGTTCTTCGTGAGGTTGAGCGGCAGCATCAATGCGACGCGGATGGTCTTGGATTTGGAGTAATGGTAAGTCTCGCAGGATGTGTAGTCGGGACTTTTGGCAGCCTCAATGCGCACCATGTCGGCGTTTTCGAGATTTTCGGCGGTCTCCGCGCCGTCCTCCGGGATGGGCTCGTAGAACGAATCGGTCTTGGGCAGCACCACAACGTCGCCCTCCTTGAAACTCGTCCTCGCCTTCTGATTGTACTTGTAGAAGTCGTTGAGATCCACGTGGTAGAGCGTGCAGATAGAATTGACGCTCTCATTCTGCTTCACCGTATGGAACACAAAATTGAGGTCGTGGCGGTCGGGGTCTTTTACATTGCCAACAGGAATCTTGAGCACTTCGCCCGCCTTGATGCCACTCGCCGCCTTGGGGTTGTAGCGGATGATGTCGTCTTCGGTGACGCCATACCTGCGGGCGATGCCGTAGAGCGACTGCTTCTTCTCCACCTGGTGATAGGCAAATTCCTGAGTGCTCCCGCCCGTTGCAATGTCTGCTGTGGCGGGAATTTTGATCATGACACCCTCGGGAAACTTGCCCTGCAAGTCCTGATTGTTCATGCTTATGATCTGCACCGTGGTGTTGTACGCCTTGGCGATAGCCTCGATGGTCTCGCCGGGACGTATCTTGTGAAGGTACATCTTGGTGCCGTTGACAGTGATGAAGGTTTCGTTTTTCACCACATTCTGAGCGTACAGCGTGCCCATGCCGCACGTCAACGCCATTATTATCGCAATTATTCTCTTTTTCATCTGACTTTTTTCAGTAAATATTCCGCTACAAAGTTAACAAACCGATGGCAAAATCAGAAATTCATTTATATTTTTTTTGCAAATTTATTGTAAACAAAATCATTGTTTATAATTATCTTTGCCGCACCTTACATTTTTGTCAAATATGAAGAACATTTTAATCACTATAATCCTCGCCGTGTCGGCACTCACAGCCACCGCACAGATAGAGCTCGCCAAGCAGCCCAGAAGCATCCACGCCAACATTCAGACTGGCTCGAGAGCCATCAGCATTGCCCCGCCGACATCCAAAACCACCAAAATACACACCAAAGGACGCGCATATTTTGGCAAGCTGCTGCCGTGCGACATCGATTATATGCAGCAATCCACCGTCACCAATACCGACGGCGGCAGCATCTACACGCTCACCCTCACATCGCAGGGCGCACACTCCATCGGCATCAGGACGGAGGGACTCACAATAGCCGATGGCAGCGAGCTTTATATTTACAATAACGACAAGGACGACATCCTCGGCGCACTCACAAGCCAAGAATCCGACATGTCGATGCTGACAAGGCAGATTCAGGGCGACACCATCCACATCGAACTTTTTGTACCACAGGGCGTTACACAAAATGATTTCAAAATAACATCCATCTGCTACGACTACGCCAATATGTTTGGCAAGCAGAGCAAGGCGTTCGGCTCGCATGCGGCATGCAAAAGCGAAATCGACATCAATTGCGACGAGGGACAGGCGTTTCAGGACATCAAGCACGCCGTGGTGCTGCTCACCATCGACAAGGATATGGAGGCGTTCGTCTGCACCGGCACTATCGTCAATAATGTCAATTGCGACCAGACGCCATACATACTCACCGCCGCGCACTGCATCTGCGACCAAAATGCAGCCAACAACACCGTGATATATTTCAATTACGAAAGCAAATCGTGCGGACTCAAGTCCTCGACACCCTACTCGTCGATGACGGGCGCCACGATAGCCGCCACAGCCACTCAGGAGGCATACACCAACAAGTCGGGCAGAAAGTCGTCCACGCTGTACCCGACAATGGACTTCACATTGCTGAAACTCAACCAACATATCCCCGACGACTACATGCCCTACTACGCAGGACTCACCCTTTCGGAGACCGACGCCATATCGAGCGTTGCAACGATACACCATCCGCAGGGCGACCTCAAAAAAATATCGATTGCACACCAAAAACCATATCAGGACAGCTACCCGGAAGAAGACAGAGAGGTGCATTACAGAAATTTTGTACATTGGCACATAGCGCAATGGAGCGCGGGCTCTACCGAAGGCGGCTCATCGGGCGCATCGCTGCTCAACGGCAAAAAACAGGTGATAGGAATCCTCAGCGGCGGATATGCCGACTGCGACAATCCCGTTGACGACTACTTCCAGATGCTCTCAAAGGCTTGGCATCCATCCAACAACCCCGGAAACCAGCTCCAGGCGCCGCTCGCCCTCAATACGCACGTAACGGAGATTTTACCATACAATCCGCTCAACATCGGCGAAAAACACCTGCCCGCCACCGTGAGCGCAATTCCCAAAAACGACAGCACCATCGCCGTAATCTCTTGGAACACAATGCAATTGTCAACCACGACATTCAGCGAAAATTTTGAAGAAATACGCACGGAAGACGATATTGAGAATGTGTTCATCGCCAATGTAGATATGGACGGCAACCTCAGCGCATGGCACATCACCACGGATACCGACGCACACAGCGGCAACGCCTGCATCACGAGCAACACCTTGACGGACAACGGCTCTTTTATCAGCAGCAATTGCACCAACGACTACCTGACACTGCCAAAACTTGCCATCAAATCGGGCGACACCTTGCGATTTTGGGCGAAGTCGGAAGGCGGCGCATCAACTCTGAAAATCAGTCAAAACACCAAGTCGTCACGCTACATCGAAATAGTATCGCTGCAAATAGGCAGCGACTGGGAAAAATATGAAATCCCCCTCGAAGATTTTGCAGGCACGTCGATATACATCAACATAAGCCACATCACCGAAATAGAAGGCTCGACGGCGGTATTCATCGACGACATCTCGATAGACGGCGGCAGCGCCCAAAAAGACGGCAACACCATCACCGGCTACGAGGTGTATTGCAACAATGAACTCCTGCAATCAATATCAGACACCGCCACAAGGTCATTCACGCACCACATCGAGCGCGGCAAGACTTACACCTATTATGTACTCAATAGGTACAACGACGCCACATCCGGCATCGGCAACAGCGTCATAATTGACCTTGACGACACACCAACCGCCACAAGCGAACAGCAGCGCACACAGACGCCTCTCGTCGCCTACCCCAACCCGACCACAGGCGCAATCAGCATCACCGCGCCATCCAACATCCAAAATTCGGAAATTACCGTGACAGACATTGCCGGGCGCAAAGTGATGTCGCAGAAAATCAGCGGATTACTCAAAGGGGAAACGATAGAACTGTCACTCGCCGCACTGCGTCCGGGGATTTACATCATCAAACTCGGCGGACAGAGCGTCAAGGTGCAGAAACAATGATAGTTACAGACCTTTTTGGATGTTCCACCACCAATTGACGGCGGTGAGGATGATTATGACGACAATGAAACTCCAATGCGGCTTGAAACGGGTCACGCGGTCGAAGCTGTCGCTATGGCGGTAGAGGTCAATTGACATCCACACAAGCCCGACTATCATATAAATAGCAATAATCACCGCCAATGGGTTCATCATCAGCGAATTGTAAAAATCGAGATGGAAAAAATATTTGAGCCCCCGCACCGTGCCGCACGCCGGGCAGGGGTATCCGGTCAAATTATGAAATATGCAGACAGTGCTGTGCCCCGCAGGATTGTTGTTGGGGGGATTGCTAAATGCAAAATACGCCATCAGCACCACAATTACAAAAATACGAGCCCCGTACCGATACCTCAGCGGCGCGGTACTCTCAGTGACAGAAATGAGCGCACGTAAAAATTCCTTTGCCTTAGACCACATGATATACGCAAAAAAAGAGCCTCGGATTTTGTGCAAAACCGGGGCCTTTTAGTCATTGGAACGGTTATGAAAACCGTGTCAGCAATTGTGAACGGTGTCAAAACCGTATTAGTCCTTCTTGAGGGGGGTGCCGTCAGCCATCGGGAGCTGGTCAGTGAACAATTTCACCAAGTCGATGATTGTCCATACACCGCAACCGCCGAGGGTGATGAGCTGCTTCCACCAGTTGTCGTAACCCATCATATAACGGTGGATTCCGAGAGTGCCGACACACCAGCAAACCAGAATCATGATGAGCTTTTGCTGAGGCTCCTTAGAGCCACCCTGAGGTACAATTTCTTCTGCCATAATTTGAAATTTTACTTGTTATTAATAATTGTATTTAAATTTGCGTCAAAATTAAAAAACATATTTTAATTTTCAAAGAAATCTTGATACAAAAATTTCGCCAATTGCAAAAATAAGTGAAAATACTACAAATATTTTCCACAATGGCTTTGTCGTAGCACTTGCAACAGCCTCATTTGCAAAGGCTTGACTTCCTGAATGCATTATCCTGACTCCGCCAAGACCCACGCCTTCAAGATGCTCGGCAACGTCATCAGCGGTCAGGAAATCGAGGTCTGACTCGCGCCTATCGTAATTGTACGCCAAAACGCCTTCCTGTCTGCCGCTAATCACGAGGTCGCAGAATCCGGGCGTACGGACGCAGTTTTCGGAGAAAAATTTGTAGTTCATAAATGCGTCAGGGCCTGACACCTTGGGAATGAACTCGTTGCCGTCCTCCGTCTTCAACAAGACTTTCGAGACGTCCACGTTGCCGTCTATCTTGACCGCAAAACCATTGTCACGACCGATGACCGAATAATACGGCTGTCCCATATTGCGCGAAGTCGCCACGGCGTTGTATATCAACGGCACTATCAGACGGTGGCTGTATAGGTTGCCCGACTTGCCATCGAGCGGCGTGTAAAACACATATACATTGCCCGCGCGGTATTCGTTGGCGGTCATTACCTTCTTGTAAGAATCGGATTCCAAAACCACTTCCTCGCCCTGATACGAATTGGA
>JAEEGK010027381.1_pt1 | contig 11517 bp, 4 predicted proteins | sample 8958771 | NCBI WGS metagenome assembly JAEEGK01 (sample SAMN16246547, study PRJNA631951) | gut metagenome | biome: gut microbiome; feature: rumen; material: SC-attached | host: Bos | place: Iran: Karaj | collected 2018-10 | reverse complement strand
TTTTAATTTAATCATATAAAATTAATAAAAATAAATAAAAATTTTATTAATAAAAAAAAACAAAATTTAACTTTTATTTCGTTTTTCATTTATAATTTTTTATAATATTTAAATAATTTTCTATATTAAATTAAAATAAATATGATAAATAAAAAATAACAATTATTAATTTCTAATTACATATTTAAATAAATATAAAAATATATAAATAATTTTATATCAACTATTAATATATACTTTCTCAATTATTACTATTTAATATAAAATATTAATACATATTTACAATTAATAGTTATTTAATAAATATGTATTATTTAAATACTTATAAATCAAAATCAATTAAGTATAAGTATAAGAATAAATATATTTATATTATTATTATCTAATAACTAAATTGAACTTTTCCAAAACTTACTTTTCGTTTATTATTTTTATTTATACTATTTTTTTTAGTTTTTAATATTGATTTTGGTGATAATGAACTTTCATTATCTGAACTTAATTTTTCATTAAAAATAATAATTTTATTATTATTATTATTTTTATTAATTAAATCATTAATTAACTTTTTTTTATTATTTTTTGGATTTTTTTTATATAATAAATGAAAATCATTTTTATTATTTAAAAAATAATATTCATTATTATTATTATTATTATCTTCTTCGCTATCGAAATTTGTTGAATCAGATGAAATTAATTTCATTTGATTAAGCATATTTTTTAAAATAATGTCTTTATAAACAGTTTTATTTAAAAAATTAATTTTTTCATCAATTTCTTTAAAATTGATAGTATTCATTATTATTCCATTAATTAAAATACATTTATAATGTTTATCAATAAAAATTTTATTATTAATTAAGAAAACAAATCTAAAAATTTTATTTGATTTGATGAATTTTTTTTTGGGAATATCAAAAACATATTTTTTTCGAATAGGACAAAAATTTAATTTAAAAATTTTAAATTTTTTATAATTTCGTTGATTATAAAAAACTTTTATTGAAATGTTTGTTACATTATTTATTGAAGGAGAAATTAAATAGCAATTTTTTACTTTGTTTATTATTTTTTTCAATGTTGCAAATCTTTTGAAATTTAAATAGTTATTTATTATCTTTTTTAAAGATAATTTTCGAATTAAAAGAATTTTATTTATAATATAAAATTCTTTTAATTTTTTTTGAATTTGATATTTTCTTACAAAACTTTGGATTTTTATTATTGATTCGGTTCTTTTTATTAAAATTTGTTTAATTAGTAATTCGCGTTTGTTCATTTTATTAAATAATTTTTTGGATTTTAAATATTGTAAAAAATATAATAAAATTATAAAATTTTTTATTAATCACTTTTTAATATAATTATTTATTAAAAAGAATAATAATTATAAAAATTATTTTAAATTATATTTGTGAAAATTTATAATAATTATTTTATATTATAAATAAATTACATATATATAAATAGATAAAATATATAAATAAATAATATATCAATCGTATTCATCTTCATCTTTTTCTCTATTATTTCTAAAATGATTTATTATTAATAAAGGTGGTAAGGAAACTATCAAAATTCCTTCAATTATATACCCAATAGGTAACAATCCTAAACTCAAAACTCCATAAAACATATAATAAATAATTTTAAATAAATTATGTATTTTTTCATTTCTAAATTTAATTTTTTTTAATCTTCCATCTAAAATAAAAATCGCAACAAATGAACCTAATAAAATCCCTGAAAAAAAAATAACACAAATTGGAAAAATTATACAAATTAATAATATAAATATTCCCACACATTTTAAAGCTCTTATACTTTTATAATTAGCGAATTTACTTTTTTGATTTGATCTTTCTAATCCAAAACACATACTAAAAGGATTTGTATAATGATTATTTTCATATTTATTCATACAAATCCAACAAAATTCATAATTACATAAAATATTTTGACATGTAACATTATTGCAAGGAATATTATCTCTAAAAACATATGAATTACAATTAGGACATTTTCTTATATTAATATTATTATTTAAATAATTTAATGTTGGTAAATCAATTGAATTTGTTTCTTTACAATCATGATAATAATAATTTTGATTAATAATAATATTTTTTTGGCTTGAATTTGTTAAAATATTTTCATTTTCAAAAATATTATTATTATTATTATTATTATTATTATTATTATTATTATTATTATTATTATTATTATTATTATTTTTATTATAAAAATATTTTAAACATTTTTCACAAAAATAATGACCAGAATTACATTTTAAAATATGTTTATAAATTTTTTCATTTTGATTTGCATAATCTAAACAATCTGGAAAAGAACAAGGAATTAAATCTTTATTTTGAAGAACGAGAAATTTTTTTTTAATTTCAAAATATTTTTCATAATCTTTTTTATCTAATAATTTTTTAATTGAATTTTCTGATATTTTTTCTCCGCAAGAAGGACAATTCATTTTATTAAATTTTATTACATTATAAACACAATCTAAAATAAAATTTTTTATACAATTTTTACAATAAAAATCTCCACAATCTAAAATAAATTTATTTGATAAAATTCCTAAACAAATTTCACATTTTGTTTTTTCTGAAAATTTTGAATTAGAACGAAAAAAAATTTTTTTATTATTTTCATTTAATGAATTATTTATATTTGAAATATTATTAGTTGGAGATTCATTAAAACTTTTTATTTTTTGAAAAATGTTTTTAAAAAATGAAATTGCTTTATTATCATTAATTTTTACATTTGGAGTTTTATTTATTAATTGCTTTCTTTTTAATAATGAAATAAATTGTTCATTTGATGAGTTTGTTGTTGTTGTTGGAATAATTGTAATATTTTTTTTGTTGTTGGTTCTGAATTTTGATTTGAAATTATTTTTTATTTTAACTATACGTGGGTTTGTTGAAAAATTTTTCATGTTATTATTATTATTATTATTATTATTATTATTATTATTATTATTATTATTATTATTATTATTATTATTATTATTATTATTATTATTATTATTATTATTATTATTATTATTATTATTATCATTTTTTATATAATTAATATTAATATTATTATTGTTTGGAAAAATATTAATAATTGTATTATTATTATTAATATTATTATTATTGATAATATTATTAATAGCATTATTATTAAATAGAATATCTTTAACATTATCATTATAAATTTCAGGAATGATATTGTTAGGAAAAAAATCATTTTTTTTAAATGATATTGGAGTTTCAAAAGGAAAAGATTCATTATTAATTTCTGAATGATTATAAGGCATTGTTAAATAAGAAGAACTTATATTACTTTCAATTAAACTATTATATTTATCGCTAATTGTATTATTATTGTTATTATTATTATTATTAAAATTGTTTTTAATATTATTAAATTCATCACCATTATCATCATCACTAAAATCAATTATACTTTCATTTTTAATATTAACTTTAATTGTTGTTTCAGTATCATTAATAATATTTTTTTTTGTTCTGTTTGTTAAAGCCAAATTTTTTTTTGAATCACTTTTATTATTTTCATTTATAGTAGAATTACTTATTTTAGATGAAGAAATTTTTTTTTCATAACTATCATTACTACTTTTATTATCATTTTCAGTTTTGTTACTTTCTTTACTTAATTCACTTCCATAACTTCCTTCATAACCTTCACTGATTTCACTTTCTTCACTAACTTCACTTACTCTACTTACTTCATTTTTATTTGGTATAGCATAATTCACAAAATTTTTTTTTTTATTTTTTTTTTTATCTTCTTCTTCATTTTCATCTTCATCTTCTTCATCTTCTTCTTCCTCTTCATCTTCATCTTCTTCTTCTTCATCTTCTTCATTTTTATAATTTTCATCTTCTTCTTCCTCTTCAATTAACCCTTCTTTATTTTCAATTTCATTATCTGAATTTACATTATCTTCTTCATTTTTATTAAAAAAAGAATCAATACTCTTTAATTCATCATCTGTTCCTATATCAACTTCTTCTTCCAAATGAGTTTTTAAATATTTATTGTGTCTTAAGGGGTCTTTTTTGTAATAATAAAAATTTCTTTTTTTTTTTTTATTATTAACATATTTATCTTTATTAAATACATCATTTCCTTCGTTATGAATAAAGAAAAATTTTAATGTTTTTTTAATAAGTCTTTCTATTTGTTCCATATTAAATAATGATTTTTGTATGATTTTTTTCCAAATTTTTGGAAAATTTGAAGAAATATCAATCGCATCTGTTTTTTTAAGTAAAAAAAGTTCAGAAATTTTGCTTTTTACTTTAACAGATAATGGACTTCTTTTATTTAAAAACATATATATATCACCAAAATGTTCATTACGACATATATCAATAATTTTTATATATTGTTGTTTATTTTCATTTATTTCTTTTCTTAATCTTTTTATTTCTTTATTATTTTCTTCTTCACCATTAAAATTATTATAATTTGTTGATTTATTTTTAAAACTCATTTTATTATCAAGACTTAATTCACTAGGAAACATTGATGAATCTTTTCTATTAAAAAAATTTACTTTAGTTATATTATTTAATAATAATGAATTTTGTTGTTTTATAGATTCAATTTTTTTTATAGATTCATCTTCAAAAACAACCGGCAATGGAATTTCTAATGTTAATCTTCCTCTTTTAACAAAAATTATTTCTTCAATATAATCACCTTCATTAACTAATCTTTCATTTTGAACACTTTGAATAGGCTTAAAAGCTAAAATAATTTTAATTATAAAATCATTATTATCAATATTTTTAAAAAATATGAAATTAACTATCACATCTTTATACATTTCTTTTATTAATTTATTCTTTAATGATAAAGGTAAATTATTAATAATATCATTTTTATCTTTTTTTTCATTATTTAAATTATAATATAAAAACTTAATAATTTTTTCATATAAAGTATTAGACATTTTTTCGTTCGTTGCTCGAATTTGTTCTAAAATTGCAGTTTTTCTTTGATATTCAATAGTTTTTGAGTCTTTGCTTTGAACATAATTACTTAAATTAGAAACACTATAAGAATAAATCATAATACCAAATATTAATAAAAATAAATTAAAAACTTTTTCATATATATTAATACTAACAACATCGCCATAACCAACTGTAAATATTGTAGCACAAATATAATATAAAGCAGTAAAATAAATATCTTTTTTTGAACCATTTAAATCTAGTTCTTGTGTTATTATCCAATTTGGTTTTGTTATTTGACCTAAAAAAATAAATATGCATGAAAAAAAATGACTACATATTAAAAATATTAATACATATATAAGTATGCTTAAATATTTTATTAATTTATCAAAATCTGAAAGATATAAAAAAAGAATCTCAATACATTTGTTTTGAGAGTAAATTTTTAATAATTTGAATATTTTCAGAAGTTTTAAGATTTCGAAAACTTTTGTTCGATCGTTTGCGAATATTAAAGTCTTTTCGGTTTTTCTTCTAGTGTAATTTATTAAAATAAACATTGTATTAAATGGAAAAGCACTTATTAAATCAATTATAAACCATGTTTTTAAATAATTTAATATTATATATAAAAAATATGTTATAAATTGTTCTTCGAAGTTATAATATCCTATGAAGAAATTTAAAAATAAATCTAAAATGTAAAAAAAATCAATAATAAAATCTATTATAATTATAAAAGAAGATAATTGAATTGTTTGATATGAATAAAATGCAAAATAAAAAGGAGGAATTAAAATCCAATAAACAGCCAAAAATAATATTATTCCATCAAAAACTATTTTATATATATTATTAGGGTCAATATAATATTCTCCTTTATATTCTTCTAATGATTCATCATCACTAATTGAATCATAAACTAAATTATTTAATTTGGTTAATCTTCTATATTGAAATTCTTTTATTAATTGAGTTTGTAATTTTTTATTTATTATTTTATCTTCTAATTTTTTTTTTAATAATTCAATTGAATTTTTTCTACCATTTTTTCTAGTAATTTTAATATCTTTTTCTTCTTTATTTTCTTTAGTTTCTTTATTTTCTATATCAATGTTATTATCTGAAATTTTTTTATCTTTTTCATCCATAATCAATGATTGAACCATACTTTCATGAAATTCTTTTTTTAAATCATTAAATTTTTGAATATTTTTTGGAGATAAATGTGGCAAATAATGTCTTATATCACCTTTTTCATATGAATGATATGATTGATTACTTTGAAGTGTATTTAAAATATAATTAGATTCATCATTTGAAACAATACTTTTTTTTATATTATTATCATCTACATTTATTATATTTAACTTATATTTTGATTTATCATTAATTGATTTAATAGAAGATTTATTATTAATTTTATGTTGTTGTTCTTCTTCTTCTTTCATATTTTTGTATAAAGTTTTCCTTAGATTATTTAATAACTTATTCTCTTGATTTTTATTTAAAATCTTTGTTCTTAATAAATGTTTTTTATTTTCTTTTTTAATATTTTCGAATATATTTGTTTCATGAATATTTCTTTCAAGTTTTGGATTAATATCAGTTAACTGTAATTTTTTTGGTTTTATTGTAGATAATAAATTATTTTTTGATGAAGTTTTAAATATTTTAATTTTATTACTAGATAATTTATTTTCATTATAATTTTTTTCTATTTTTTCTAATATTTTATTACTTTGTTGAATATCAGTTCCAAATTTAATATTTTTTTTCTTTAAATTTTGTTCATTTTGTATTTTTGTAGTTTTATTTTCTTTTTTTTCATTAAGTTTATTACTTATTTTATGAAATTTGTTAGAATGAACTTTTTTAATATTATTATTTTCAATATTTTTATTCTTTAATGTGCTTTTTAAAGTTAATTGATTATTTAAATTAATATTATCAATTAAATTATATTGATGATTTTTTTTTGATTTTTTAGTTTTTATTATATTCTTCTCATTTTCATCTAAAATATCTAAATTTTCAGATTTAAAAGATTTATTTTTAATAAATTTACTACTATTATTTTGGAAATTTAATAAATTATAATTATCATGATAATTAATTTCTTTTTTATAACTTAAAAAATCATTATATAATTCTTTTGAAAATGTTCTATTTTTTTCTAATAAACAATCATTATTATAACCAGGAATACCATAAGAATTTTTTTTTAAAAATGATTTATTAGAATAATATGGAATATTAATATATTTATTATTTTTATTGATTACTTTCATTTCTTCATTTTCATCATTTGAAAAAACTTCTTTTGCATATAAACTAATTAAATTTTTCATTGTTTTTTTTTTATTAAATTTTATTTCCTTTAATTCTTTATCAACTTCAAATTTTTTTTTATCTTCTTTGTCTACTTTATTTAAATATCCACTAATTAAATTTTGAACATTTAAAGCAGCATTATTTAATGAAAGTATTTCATTTTTATTTTCTTCAATAAAATTTGAAGTTATGTCTTTTGAACTTAAATAGTTTTTTTTATTTAATTTATAACCATATTTTTTTTTTGATAATTTTTTTTCAATTGTATTATTTTTTATTATATTATAATTTGAATTTTTTTTTATTAATCTATTTTTAAATGTTGGAGATATATTTATATTAGAAAATAATCTTTTCATTTCAGGATTATCCTTAAAAATTGCATTATCTATCATTATTATTTGTTATTTATTAAATATTATTTATTATTTTTTTTATAAATTTTTTTACAATTTTTTTTATTATATCAATTAGAATATTTTAAATTATTTAAGAATTTATTATATTTATATTTTTATATTATTATTTATAATTATTAAATAATTATTTAAATAAAATTATTTAATTTCTTTCATTTCGAATTTTTGAGAATTTTCTCCTTCTGGTTTACTCTCTATATTATTATTATTTATTAAATTATCACTATTACTATTATTATTATATAAATTATTTTGATTTAATAATCCTGGAACTTCAAATCCAATTGTATCAGAATTTTTATAAGTATTATTTTGTTTTTTATTTTTGGCCCATTCACCTAAAGCCTTTTTAATGAGCATACTTACATTATTATTATCTATTTTAACTTGTGGCCAATTTTGAACAAATTTAGGCATTAATTTTGAATTATCATAATCTTCAAATTTTTTAACTAAACTTTCTTCATAAATTTTCATTTCTTCTAAAGATTTTTTTTTCTTCATTTTCTTTGTGCCTATTTCTGTATTTGGATGCATAAAAGTAACTATATCTTCTTCTTTAATTTTATCATCACTTACATCTTCTATATTTTCAGTTCTTGAACTTTGATTATCTATTTGCTTAATTGTTCTTTTAAAAGAAGGCAAAATTGCAATTAAAATTACATTAGTTAAAAAAACTATATAAATACAACTTGATATTAATATATCTCTATATAAATTATTATTACTATGAATACTAATTGCTAAACCAAAACTAATTGCACCTCTTATTGAACCAACAACAGTTAATATACTTTTATGAGATAATTTCATTTTAAATTTTCTTGAATTAAAAATATTTTCAATAATATAAATTTGTCCAAATATTGTAAATATTCTACATAAAATAATAATAATTAATTCATATATAACAAAATTTAAACTAAAACTATGATAAGTAAAATATAAAATAGTCATACCTAAAGAACTAAACACTAATGCTTCAGCAATAATATTTAAACAGACAGAAACTAAAGCACTTTCTTCTCTTGTTTGATAATTTAAATTATAATAAGCATAATGACTCATTGTTAAACCACATGCCAATAAAGATATCATTGGACTAATATTAAATAAATCACATAAAGTATAAGATATAAATGCAAATAATAACATTAAAGATATTTCTTGAACACGGTTTAAATGAAATTTTTTCATATATATTAAAAATCTTGAAAAAAATATTCCTACTAATGCACCAATCATTAAACTGAATATAAATAATAGAATACATTTAATTAATATTTCAATACTTATTGAAAATGAAAGTTTTTCATCATCATTTGCACTCACACGACTTACAATACGAAATAATGCAATACTTATAGCATTATTAATAACACTATCTCCAAAAGAAATAGCATTTAATTTCGGCTCATTATCTTCCATCAATAAACTTACAGCTGAAATAGTATCAGTTGCACTAACAGCTGCACTAAATTGTAAGATTTCTAAAACAGTAAAATCTAAAATAATTTTTTTATAATTTCCATTTGAACTATTTTCATAATAAGAAAAAATTTGATTTTTATTTAAAATATAAGTAAATACAGAGATAATTAAAAAAGAAATTAAAGTTCCAGAAAAAGAAAATAAAATGATATATCTAAAATATTTTAAAAAACTTTCAATTTTTAGATTATATCCAGCAGAAAAAATAATCCATGGTAAAATAAATGTAAAAAATAAATTTCTATTGAATTGAAAACCTTTAAAAAAGTTTGAATTTGTAAATAAAATTTTTACAATAAAAGTAAAAATAAATCCAATTATCATTGTAAATCCACTTGCATGTAAAATTTTTACTCCAGACTTTTTTAATAAAGGACCACTTGTTATATATATTATTAACATTAAAGATAAAACTAAAGTTTCTAAACTTAATTTAATTGAATCAGTTGATTCTTCTTCTTCAGATAAAAATCTTATAGGTAAAAAATTTTGAATTATATAATTTTTCATATTAATAATTTTAAATTGTTTATTATTATATTATTAAATAATTAAAAATTAAAAAATCAATATATAAAATAAATATATATATTATTCTTAAATATAAGCATTTTAATTCATTATAAAAATATTTATATTACTATTATTTTAATTGAATTAATTAAATATTTATTTAATTTTTTATTTTTTTACATAGTAATAATTCAACAAAAAATTATTATAAAATATTATTTTTATTTACAGTTTTTATATAAAAATTTATTATTATAAAAAGTTCATATTTAATATTTTATTGTTAATTCATTTGATTAAAAATTAAATAATCATTAATATTTATTAATAATTATTTATAATAAATTATAATATTATAATAATATATGTCTTCCAATGAAATAATAAATACAAATAGCTCAATAAATATAAATAATATAAAAGATTCATTTCCATTAATTAAAAAAAATACAGATATAAACAATTATCCTAATAATCATCATTCATTAGAATCTTTTTCTACTCTAATAAATAGTAACAATAATAATAATTTCCAAATTAAAAACGAAAATGAATTTTCAACATTCCCAAAAGAATTTGATGTTTATTCAATTAATAATAACATAATTAATCGTCCATCTAAATCAAAATATTTTAAGCACAATGATAATAATTCAATTAAGAGTATTTTGTTAATAGGTCATATTGGTTCAGGAAAAACCACATATTCTTTAAATTTAGTAAAAAATAAAGGATATATAAGAATTTCTCCTGATTCTGAAATTTATAAAAACTATGGTAAAATAGAAAAAGATTTTCCAAAAGAGGATTATAATTACTTATTAAAAAATAATAATGATTTATTTATTAATAAAATTAAAAATTTATTGCATTATAATAAAAAAATAGTTATTGATTCTGATTATATAAATACTAAATGTGATAGAGATTATATTAAAAATATTCTTAAAAAAAGTGGGCTTGATTTTCAATATATTTATTTAAAAGCAAATAGAAAAACATGTGAATATAATATATATAAAAGAAATAAAAATTTAAATGAATTTTCTCCTAATGAAATAACAAATGAAATGTTAGATAAAAATTTTAAAGAATTTCAACCTCCAAGTATTGAAGAAGATGAAAATATGATAATAATAGATAATAATATTAAGAATTATAATATTCCTTTTAAACAAATTGGATTTGGTTTCTTATTTGGATTAATTAGCAAAAGTTTATTTAATTTTATTTTTACAGGAAAAAATGTTAATTATAATAAAAATTTAATACCAGATAATAACAAAATTATTTATAATAATAAAAATACTGATAATTTTTCGGATATAAATGTTGATATTATTCATGATAATTTAAAAATAATAGATAATAAAAATAAATATAAAAATATTAGTAATATTGATTATAAAAATTTTACTGAAAATAATATAAAATTAAATAATAATAATTTAACATTTCAAAATAACAATACAATAAATAAAAATATTACAGAAAATAAAAATGAAAAAAATAATACTATTAATAATGATGAAATTATAATAGAATAAAGTTTTTATAAATATAATTTTAAAATTTTATTTGTTAAATATTTTTATTGAAAAAAGTTATATTTATTAATTTTATTAATTATTTATTTATTAAAAATGAGTAAAAAAATAATATTTTTTATTTTAATATTTTAATTTAAAAGTTTAAAAAAGTTATATAAATTTATAAATTGGGGATTGGGGATTGGGGATTGGGGATTGGGGATTGGGGAT
>JAEEGK010027378.1_pt1 | contig 11518 bp, 8 predicted proteins | sample 8958771 | NCBI WGS metagenome assembly JAEEGK01 (sample SAMN16246547, study PRJNA631951) | gut metagenome | biome: gut microbiome; feature: rumen; material: SC-attached | host: Bos | place: Iran: Karaj | collected 2018-10 | reverse complement strand
CATGCTCGCCTCGAAGGATATTCCCACGCCCGACAAGGCTATGGAGTTCGAGACAGAGTCGTTGCGTAAGGTGGGACTTCTGAATCCTTTTATTCCGATTCCGCCACGCTACCACACCAGTTATTTCAACCACGTGTGGGGTGGGGGCTATGCTGCCGGCTACTACAGTTACCTGTGGACCGAGGTGCTGGCCGTCAACATTGCCGATGTCTTCGCCAAGCGAGGTGCCCTGAAGCCTGAGACGGGACAGGACTTCCGCGACAAGATTCTGAGCCGCGGCAATACCGGCGACCTCATGCAGATGTTCAGCGACTTCACCGGCATGAAGCAGCCCGATGCATCGAGCCTGCTCAAAGCAAGAGGACTATGATGAAAGAAGAGAAATACCATTTGCTCACCGAGCAAATCAAGGCCCTCGTTGAGGGCGAGACTGACGTGGTGGCGGTGATGGCGAACGTCGCCGCCGCCATTCACGAGACGATGGGGTTCTTCTGGACGGGTTTCTACCGGGTCATCGGCCGTGAGCTGGTGCTCGGGCCTTTCCAGGGGCCTGTCGCCTGTATGCACATACCGTTTGGGCGTGGCGTCTGCGGCACGGCATGGCAACGCGGGGAAACGATTGTGGTGCCTGACGTCGAGCAGTTTCCCGGCCACATCGCCTGCAGCAGCCTCTCGCGCTCCGAGATTGTCGTGCCCGTCCTGTCGGCGGCAGGTGAAGTCTTGGCTGTGCTCGACATCGACAGCCGCGAGCTGGCCACCTTCGACGACACCGACCGCCGGCACCTTGAGCAGATATGCAAACTGATAACGCCTTTGCTATTCAGTCTTCCTGACGATAACAAATAGGCGCTGGCACGATTCGAAGGGAAGATTCCACATGGCATCAAACTTGTCGATGTCAAGTTTCTCGTTGTAGGCCTTGTTGTCCGACACGTTCCTGTACTTCTCCACGGAATTCTGAATGAAGAAGTGCTTCTCGTCGTAGCCCACCACTGGCACGTAGTGCATCGAACGGCCGTTATAAAGCAGCAAAGCTATCACGGGAACACCCTTGCTGACGGCGTTCTTCAGGTCGTCAGTCGTGCCGGTGTAATACGCCGTCGTGTAGTTCTTGTGCTGCTCCTCGAAAAACACCTTGAAGCACCTGGGGAAGGCACCGCCCTCGTACTTGCAGGGGAACGTCTCGCTGTGATACAGCTCCACGCCATCGGCCTGTTCGCCAAAGAAGCGCAGCAGGTAAGCACTCGAGCAGGCTGCACACTCCACCTTCTGCTGCGTGTCGGGAGCCGGATTCGGGGTTATCAGATACGACGCGGGATGGTCGTGGCCGTTGGCATATTCCGCCGGTGCCACCAGCCAGTTTGAGCGGGCATAAGCCTTCTCCTCGTCAGTCATTTCGTCAAGCATCTCCACCAGCCGGTTGAAGATACTGCCTTGACCGGCAGCCTGCGCTTCCTGATTCTGGGCGCTCACAACCGAGGCCCAGAAAAGCATTGCCACGAGCAATGCGGAAGAAATATACGACGTCCTGTTCATTGTGATGACTGTTTGTTATTGTCTAATTGCTTCAGATTTGCCGCAAAGTTAGCCTATTTCCAGATAAAACAACTGCCGCCCCCGCTCCTGTTAACATTATTTACAAAGATTCTTACATCGAGGCCTGCTGGGAACGACAGCGGCAGCTGATTTTGCCGGCAATGACTGCAATCGCAATCGATATGTTTTGCGGAATGGGAAAAAATGCGTAACTTTGCAGCCGATTATGGAAAAGGAAGGGAAAAAGCTGTCGCTCCCGAAGCGTATCAGCAAGTTTATTGCCGACTACATGGGCGTGCTGGTGCTGTTAGCCGCCGTAGTGGCGCTTATCTGGCCCGGAGTGTTCAGCGGCGTGAAGCCTACGGTCATCAATCCGCTGCTGGGCGTCATCATGTTTGGCATGGGACTGACGCTGCACTGGGAGGACTTCCGCGTGGTGTTCAGCCGGCCGAAGGACGTCATCGTCGGCTGTCTGGCACAGTTCACGGTGATGCCGCTGCTGGCATGGCTGCTGGCCAGGGCTTTCTCACTCGACGAGGCGCTGACCGTTGGCGTGGTGCTGGTGGGCTGCTGCCCGGGTGGCACGGCGTCGAACGTCATCACCTATCTGGCAAAGGGCGACCTGGCCCTGTCGGTAGGCATGACGGGCGTCTCGACCCTGCTGGCGCCGGTGCTGACGCCGCTGCTCGTCTGGCTCCTGGCCGGCAAGACGGTCGACGTCGACGTGGCCGCCATGTTCCTGAGCATCCTCTGGGTGGTCATCCTGCCCATCGTCGCAGGACTGCTGGTGAAGCGTCTCCTGCCCAGGCTGACGGAGCAGGCCACGGCCTATCTGCCAGCCCTGTCGTCGCTGGCCATTGCTGCCATCGTGCTCATCATCATCGCGGCCAGTGCCCACAAGCTGCTCTCTGGCGGACTGGTGATTGTGGCCGTCGTGATGCTCCACAACATCGGCGGACTCTCCATCGGCTACCTCATCGCACGCCTGCTCGGACTGCCGTGGCCCAAGCGCAAGGCACTCAGCATTGAGGTGGGCATGCAGAACTCGGGCCTGGCCTCGTCGCTGGCCACGCTCCACTTCGCCGCCTACCCCATGGCCACCATTCCCGGAGCGGTATTCAGCGTGTGGCACAACATCAGCGGAGCCATCGTCGCCCGCTTCTACGCGTCGCGCATCAAGAAATAACGTAAAAACAACATCATAGACATGGAAAAGAAATTCAAGCAGGGCACGCTCTGCGTACAGGCCGGCTACAAGGCCAAGAACGGAGAACCTATCGAACTGCCCATTATCCAGTCGACGACGTTCAAGTACGACGACTCGGACGAGATGGCAAAGTTGTTTGACTTAGAGAAGGAGGGCTACTTCTACACCCGCCTGCAAAACCCGACCAACGACGCCGTGGCTGCCAAGATTGCCACGCTCGAGGGCGGCGTGGGCGCCGTGCTGACCTCCAGCGGTCAGGCCGCCAATTTCTACGCCATCTTCAACATCTGCCAGGCCGGCGACCACTTCATCACCTCGAACGAGATCTACGGCGGCACCTATAACCTCTTCGGCGTGACGCTGAAGAAGCTGGGCATCGACTGCACATTCATCTCGCAGGAAGCCTCCGACGAGGAGATCCAGGCAGCCTTCCGCCCCAACACGAAGGCCGTGTTCGGCGAGACCATTTCGAACCCCGGCTGCGCCGTCTTCGACATCGAGCGCTTCGCACGCATCGCCCATAAGAACGGCGTGCCCCTCATCGTCGACAACACCTTTGCCACGCCCATCAACTGCCGTCCCTTCGAGTGGGGCGCCGACATTGTCACCCACTCCACCACAAAGTACATGGACGGCATGGCTACGCAGGTAGGCGGTGTCGTGGTCGACAGCGGCAACTTCGACTGGCTACAGCATGCGGCCAAGTTCCCCGGCCTCTGCACGCCCGACGAGTCGTACCACGGCCTGACCTACGTCAAGGCCTTCGGCAAGATGGGCTACACCACGAAGCTCGTGGCCCAGCTCATGCGCGACCTCGGCTCGATTCCCGCCCCGCAGAACTCGTTCCTGCTGAACCTCGGTCTGCAGACGCTCCACCTGCGCATGGCCCAGCACTGCAAGAACGCCCAGCAGGTGGCCGAGTTCCTGAGCCAGAACGAGAAGGTGGCGTGGGTTCACTACTGCGGCCTGAAGGACGACGCCCACTACGCCCTCGGCCAGAAGTACCTGCCCAACGGCTCGTGCGGCGTCATTGCCTTTGGTCTTAAAGGTACGCGCGAGACGGCTATCAAGTGGATGGACTCGCTCGAGATGATCAACATCGTCACCCACGTGGCTGATGCCCGCACCTGTGTGCTCCACCCCGCCAGCCATACTCACCGCCAGCTCAGCGACGAGCAGCTGCGCGAGGCCGGCGTGGCCCCCGACCTCATCCGCCTCTCCGTCGGCATCGAGGACGTTGACGACATTCTCGCCGACATCCGCCAGGCCTTGGATAAGATTTGAGCAAAACAGGCCCGAACAATCACATACTGCCAGAATGACGTACCGAATTGTCATTCTGGCAGTATTTTTACGCTTGGCACGCATCTTGCACTTACCTCAGCGAAGGCCGCAAGGCTATCGAGAAAAGAACAATAAGTTAAACCCTTTAAAACAATAGAATTAGGAGGTAATGATTATGCTACCAGTAATGTTTAAGAACAGTTGGTTTCCTACAGTGTTTGATGAGTTTCTGAACAGTGACTTCACGCCGAGCACCTGCAAGACTACAGTGCCGGCCGTCAATGTGAAGGAGGACGAGAAGTCGTACACCATGGAGGTGGCCGCTCCTGGCATCAAGAAGGAATGGTGCCGCGTGAGCCTGAACGAGGAGGGCAATCTGTGCATTGCCATCGAGAACAAGATGGAGCACAAGGAGGAGGACAAGAAGCAGCACTACCTGCGCCGCGAGTTCTCGTACACCAACTACCAGCAGAACTACTCGCTGCCTGAGGACGTGGTGAAGGACAAGATTTCGGCCAAGGTTCAGGACGGCATCCTCACCGTCACTCTGCCGAAGCAGGAGAAGGAAGCTAAGGTCTCGAAATCGATAGAAGTTTCGTGAGAAGTAATAAATGAGAAGTGACAGAGAGTAAGAGCAGCCTGAATTCAGGCTGCTCTTACTTATTTAGCAATAATGGAAATCAGCTGCACAATGTCGGAAATATCAACGACGCCATCTCCATTAACATCGGCATTTACCCTGAGGAATTGACCGGAAGGCTTACCAATAACGGCATTCACCAATTCGCCGACGTCAGCCTTGTTCACTTCTCCGTCATTATTGGAATCACCGACGTCGCCCATTTCCTTAATATCTTTAAAGTAACTCCAGCCTTTCCAATGCTTATAGGCAGCCAGTTCCCCCTTCGGCACATAGAGTGTGGCTTCTGTTGGTGTTATCACCCACCTGCCTCCTTCATAATCTACTTTTTGAGAAAAGGTATAATCACTAATCGAAGAGGGGGAGGTTATGTGGGTAACCACTGAAGTCAATTTGTAATCCCACGCAATCAGTTCAGCACCGATTTCCGTCAATGATTTCGGCAGTTCGAGATAGTCGAGTTCATATAGAGCGCCGAAAGCTCTTTCCCCAATGCTTGTTACGCCCTCTGGAATTATCAAGGTCTTTAGCTGAGAATTCCAGAAAGCTTCTTTTCCGATAGTCTTCAGAGAGCCCGGCAACGTAATATCTGTGAATCCTGCTCTGACAAACGCGTGGTCTCCGATTTTCTCAAGGCCTCTTGGCAATGAGATTCTCAACAGATTACTACACTCAGCAAAAGCCGAATTACCAATGGCAGTCACCTGAAGAGTCTTCCCGCCGATAACGACTGATGCGGGAATTGTTATCTCTGTCTGTTCACAATAACTGTCATCCTTGACAACTGTGGCCTTCTGACCTCCCGTGGCGTAAGCATACCTGATGCCATCAACAACAGATTCCATCAAATCTCCCTCCTCGATGACTTTAAACTGCCTCCATCCTGATAAAGCCTCATACTTTGACTTAGAGCCTATTGGCACATAGAGCGTGGCTTGCGTCGGGAATATGCCCAACACATTTATATAATTAGCGCCTAACTGGTACATAAACGTCTCTTTGCCAATCTCAAAGGGATTCTGAATGTGTGAGACAAGCAATGAAAGTTCACAAGTACCATAAAAAGCGTATGCCCCGATACTGGTCACTGTTGAGGGTATTACGATCTTGTCAAGTTTGCTACAATACCTGAAAGCGTCAACGCCAATCGTTTCTATTCCTTCGGGAATGGATACAGACGTCATATACCATCCATAGAAAGCCCTGTCATCGATAGCTACAACTTTATAATCGACACCATTAGAATTAACAGTCGGCAGGATATTCACACTTTCCACATACATATCGGCCGCATAGTCCTGAATCACCTTGGCACGCTTGTATTCAGGCGTACACCGATATGTCAGTCCGTCGACGACAACATCCTTGTATCCGGCCATTTTGACAGTTGCAGTCGCTAAGGCTTCATCAGAATTGGGCGTAGTAATTTTCAGATTATAGGTCCCTGCTTCTTCCTGAAGGAATGCCAGGCAGATATCTGAGCTCTTGCCCAATTCGGTGTAGCACGTGGTTTTGGCACATTGTTTCCAGTCCGTCTCACCCTGTTTCTGTATCCAAAGAATAGAAATAAGCTGCTGCGTCTCGCCGTTATTGGTAATGTTGGCAGACAAACTGCACTGACTTCCCGCTTCCGGATAGTTGGAAAGACTTAGGCTATTGACCTTGAACGACATGTTATATTTGTCAGGTGCCCTCATAGAGAGCGTAGTAGGCGTAACTTCCACATAAACGGAACAGACGCCGTAATTCTCGCAGCGTTCCCAGTCAGTTTCTCCCTGCAAACGGAAAACCTGACAGAGCTGATAGCTGCCCGCTGGCAGTCCTGCTCCGAAAGAGACGGTCATTTCATTGTGTATTATAGGTTCTTTTTCTGCAGGAATAGTGGTGGACGTACTGCCTATGAGGAGTTTAAGTTCATCTGCCTGGTAAAGTGCCCAGCCCACCTCGACGCCCACCTCGGATTCGGGTTCCATGGGATAGTATGCGAACAGATTAAAACATAGCCATACGTCGGAGAAATCAGCCGTAGCACCCGTGCGAGTATAGGTATTGGTCATCTCAGGAGGATACATATGGCTTCCTTCCGATCGCAGCAAAGGCCTCATCGCCTCACCGTCTTTTCCTGGCTGCATATTAAAGAGCGCACTCTGGCTCCAATGGAGAGCACTGGAAGAATCTCCGACTCCTTGGGCGGGTCCAAAGTCGGCCAATGACAAGACAAAATATGAGTCGGGAAGACCACTCCAGCCCCAGTTAATGTGAAAAAGCCCGTGGCCGTCGTAGCCGTCAATAATGAAACGATGACTCATCCAATCACTTGCACCGTTATACAATACCGGGCGTTTCTCAGAAAGTTCATTATAGACCATTGTCTCCCACTGGCTGATAGTGTAGTCATCACGATTTAATTCGTAGATATGCTTGCTGTAGCCAAAGGTCTTAATCAACACGGAAGGGTCTGCATAGCCGAATGTAGCACCAACACCATAATCAACATGGAAGGCCTGACCGCAGTAGCGCATCAATTCTGCTACAGCGTCGGCAGCCTCGCTGGAAAACGTATTGGAATAGGTGTCAGTCATATCCTCCCATTTGAAGGTTGTCGAAGGAAGTCCTTTCAGTGTCTTTCCCTTTGGAGCCTCATAGCCATCAAGTGTAGGGCAGGTCTTTGGCCATTTCCAATAATACATCACCTGGGCTACTGCTGTTGGAACACACCCCGTAATACAAGGGTCATCATTTTTATATCCATCCTCATAGTAGTCCACATAGTTGGCGTTGGGACACCTGTTGTTATAAGGAGACTCCTGACTCCACTTCGACTGAATAAGAGGTTCTATGGCTGGTCCAATAATTTGAGGGCTTGCCGGCTCCAATCTGGATAATGCAGAAATTTGGGAGGCATAGCTGTCGAGCCACCACTGCACGTTGGCTGGAAGATGGTCGGTATCCAGATTGCCATACTCTGCATATCCAAGGATATCACGCGTACGGTCATCACCTGAGACGATGACAAATCCCCTATTGTCTTCTGCATTAAACACATAGAAAGACTGGCCGCCATCAACTCCTCTTGAACAAGCTGATGAGACTGGCGTGCTCTCCGTAAACTGCCTGCCTGGCATGAATGTCTGTGCCTTTTTCAAGGCTGCATTGTGGTCAACTTCATTGGCCATAACGGACGAAGTTGTGAACAGTCCTACAAGAATCAAAAAGAAGAATAACATAAGCTTAATCATTAATGACATTGCAAAGGTACAAATAAAAACCTGAAAAAGCACTACTCCCGACGGGAAATTTAACGAAATGGACATATTTGACTGCATTATGCGATGGCAGAATCTTAAAAAATGACTACCTTTGCACACACAAAACCAAAAACAACGCACTACTAAGATGAAGAAAACAAGAATCCTGGGCTTCTGCCTGTTTGTTCTTACGTCGCTGAGCGGCTATGCGCAGACCAATTCGTGGACGGCCGACAACGGCAACGGCACGTTTACCAACCCCCTCTTTTACGATGAGTTCTCCGACCCCGACATCCTCCGCGTGGGCGACGACTACTACCTCGCCGGCACGACGATGCACGCCGTGCCAGGACTGGTCATCCTCCACTCGAAGGACCTGGTGAACTGGGAGTTCGCCTCCTACTGCTTCGACCGCTTCGACTTCGCCGACAACAGGTTTGCACTCAAGAACCACGAGGAAATCTACGGACAGGGCATCTGGGCACCGTGCATACGCTATGCCAACGGCCAGTTCTACGTGTTCAGCAACGTCAACGGCAAGGGACTGCAATGCTACACCGCAAAGGACATCCGCGGTCCGTGGACGCACCATAACATGCAGGGTAACATCTACGACCTCGGCGTGCTGTTCGACGACGACGGCAAGGTGTACGCCATCCACGGCTACGGCACGGTGAAGTGTACCGAGCTGAAGCCCGACATGAGCGGCCCCGTGGAGAGCACCGAGCGCGTCATCATCCCCGAGGGCAACGGCGTGGGCGAAGGCCACCACATGTATAAGATTGACGGCATGTACTACCTCATCTCGACCGACTACTCGCCCAACGGCCGCACGCTCTGCTCACGCTCGAAGAGCATCTGGGGGCCCTACGAGACGCGCGTCATCACCGCCGACGAGACCTACGGCTACCACGCCGCCTCGCTGACGCAGGTGCCGCGGGGCACAAAGTACCGCATCGGCGAGGATGGCACGAAGTTCCAGCTCGGCCCCGTCGACAAGGACGCCACCGCCTGCACCAACGCCCACCAGGGCGGCATCGTGCAGTACAAGGACGGCTCGTGGTGGGCACTCTTCATGCAGGACTTCCACTCCATCGGCCGCACCGTCTGCCTGATGCCCATGACGTGGAAGGACGGCTGGCCCATGGTCGGCTTGAAGGGCAACCTCGGCCGCGCCCCCCGCACGTGGTTCAAGCCAGGCACAAAACCCCAGCAGACTCTCCCCCAGCCCCTCCCTGCAAGGGAGGGGAGCGGTTACTCTCAAGACGAGGCTGCGATGGGTCTATCTACTCCCCTCCATCACAGGGAGGGGCAAGGGGGAGGGTCTGTGCCTTACGCCCGCTCCGAAACCTTCAACGGCAAGACGCTCGGCCCCATCTGGCAGTGGAACCACAATCCCGACGACAAGCAGTGGAGCCTCCGTGGCGGTCGCCTCCGCATACAGGCGCAGCCCGCCGAACAGCTGATGTGGGCCCGCAACACGCTGACGCAGCGCGTCATCGGCCCGAAGAGCGTTGCCACCGTCGAGCTCTACACCAAGGGTATGAAGGACGGCGACGTTTGCGGCCTCGGCAACATCAACGTCCCCTGCTCGTGGGTAGGCCTCGTCAAGCAGGGCAGCGCCCTCACCCTCCGCTGCTTCGAACAACTGACCAACGACACGGTCTCCGTGCCCGTCATATTTGACGGGAAAATCTACCTCCGCATGATCGGCGACTACGACAACGACCAAGCCCAGTACGCCTACTCCACCGACGGCGTGACGTTCCAGACCATCGGCCGCATGATGCCCCTCAGCTACCAGCTCATCTCCTTCCAGGGCTCCCGCCACGCCCTCTTCGCCTTTAATATAAAAGGTAAGCAGGGCGGCTATGCCGAGTTCGACAACTTCACCGTCGACGAGCCCTGCGCCGACCGCAGCGCAAACATCCCTTATGGCAAGACCATCCGCATCATCAACAAGGCGACGGGCCGCCCGGCCATCGCCCTGAAGCACGGCCTGCTCTATGACACCCACGCCGCCGACAAGAGCCAGCTGACGCAGTTCCGTGTCATCGACTGCGGCCAGGGCCGTGTTGTCCTGCAGTGCGCCGACGGCCGCTACATCAAAGTCTACGGCGACGGACTGCCCGGCGACGTGCGCTTCACCACCGACCTTCAGGAAGCAGAGCAATTCCTCTGGCAGGACTACCTCGGTCACGACTTCATGCTCCTCTCGCTGAAGAACCACCGCTACATCGGCAAGAGTCCCACCACGGGCAGTCCCTACTCCATGGACTTCGCCGGTCCTGACCCTGCCCGCCGTAACGGCTCGGTACTGATGTGGGAGGAAGTGAAGTGAAAACAAAAAAGCTGCTCAGACTTGAGCAGCTTTTTTGTTATAGCTTAGTGCCGCGCCGATGGCGGTGCAGTACTGCGAGTATTTCGGAATGTGGAAGCGGATGTTGTAGAGTTTCTCTAATGGCGGGAAGATATCCTTGCACTGCGGCAACAGCGTCAGGTTACCGATGAGCACGAAGTCGCGGATGTCGGAACCGCGGCTCGACAGCCATGCGGCGGAGCCGATGGCTTGCAGCACCATCGAGATGATGCCGAGGGCGATGTCCTCCTTTGAGGCGTCGCTCTGTGCCTTGGCCAGGATGCTGGCGGTGGCATCCATGGGCAGTCCGGGCAGCGGTTCGGCGGAGATGTCGCCGATGCGCAGGTTCATGTTGCGGATGTCACCCTGCATGGCCAGGGCTGAGACGGCCTTGATGTCGCTGGTGTTCAGCAGCATACGCGAGAGACCGGCCAGTGTGCCGCCGCCGATGCCAATACCGCCTATGTGGCGCATCTCATCGCCGTTGCAGAGCACGAAGCTGGTACCCGTGCCCATCGAGACGACGATGGTGTGGTCGAGTTTAGACTCGTAGCGGGCGCCCAGACCGTCGGCTAAGAACTCCTCTACTTTCTGTGTGGGCAGACCGTAGACGGGCCCTTTGATGTAGGCCGAGCCAACGCCCGTCAACATGACCTGTTCCACGTCCTGCAGGGCGATGTCGTTGTCGTGCAGATACTTGCCGAAGGCGCCGTAGAGTGACGTGATGGGGTCGGCGGCGGTGATGCGTGTTGGTGCCGTGATGCGGCCGTCCATCAGTCCTACGATTTTCGTGGTCGATATGCCCACGTCAATACCGATGATAATTCCCATAATTCTTCTATTTTATTGGTTGATAGTCTTCGTGAATGCTTTCGGCCATGAGACGGTAGATCTGCCGTGTCCGTTCGTCGGGCAGCATGCGGAGTTGCATCTCCATGATGCCGGTGTCGTAGCGTACCATGGGCCCGGTCTGTGCCTCACGGGGTGTGAGGAAACTGACCTTGCGGGCTGTCTCCTCTATCAGCGGCAGGAAGAGTCGGAAGTCTACGGCTTCCTCCTCCAGTACGCGCTCGGCCAGACGGTAGCAGTGGTTTGTCAGGTTGCAGGCCAGGACGGCAGCAAGGTGCAGCTTCTTGCGACGGTTGGAATCGGCCTCAACCACGTTCTCCGAGACGCTTTCCGCTAAGGAACGGATGATGTCTAAGCTTTGTGCGTCGGTGGCTTCGATGAAGCAGGGGATGGGG
>JAEEGK010027377.1_pt1 | contig 11518 bp, 11 predicted proteins | sample 8958771 | NCBI WGS metagenome assembly JAEEGK01 (sample SAMN16246547, study PRJNA631951) | gut metagenome | biome: gut microbiome; feature: rumen; material: SC-attached | host: Bos | place: Iran: Karaj | collected 2018-10 | reverse complement strand
GCGCTGCACGGGCTGCCCGTTGCCTGTCGGCCTGAATTCTATTGAGTCGTCCTCGTAGATGGTTGCCGTGCCGCGGCCTTTCCATTTCTCTTTCAGTTGTGCCATAATCAATGTCGTTGGGTTTTAAGTTCTTGATTTCCTTGTACCAGACGTTTCCGTCTTCCTCACGCTCAGCAGAGACACAGGCAACTCCCGAACAATTCTTGTTGTAGAAGAAACAGTCGGGGCAGTGCCCAAAGTTGGGCTTCACCTTCAGCAGCTTGTTCTCCCACTGCACGATGTCGCCTATCTTGGCGTCGGCATAACGGTATCTGCTCATACTATGCGGTCGATATAGATTACGTTGTCGTGTCCTACAGTACCGTCCTGGCGGTCAAAGGTTCGGTGAGAGATGTGGCACTGCACCATGTGCAGCACGTTGGGATCGAGCGGTTGCAGCGCCTGGGCAAGATTGCCGGTGGCCTGCGCGTGGAAGGTGTCGATGCCGTCGGTGAGTACGAAGTCCATATAGTGGAACACAGTCGGCTGTCCGTCCTTTCCGTTGAACTGGCGCTGCGAGTGAGCGCCCTGACTGATGATAGATACTAACTTTTCCATAAATTTTAAATTCTTTTCTTTTTTAAATTTTTGTTGAACACAAAATCGCGATTAAGAGAGCGCCATAAGAGCTTGCTCTTAAATGGCCGAACGTGAGCGATTTATTTAAAGACACAAAGTCACAAAGTTTTTTAGTTTTTCGTACTCCCCCGCCCCTCAAGGAGAGGGGCAAGGGGTTGTGTCTTACCGTAGCGGTTTTCGCTATCTACTCCCCGCCCTATAGGGAGGGGCCGGGGGTGGGTCCGTTAATGTGTTCTGTTACAAACTTTTTTCCTTTCTCCGTCCACACCAAGTAGGTATGCGTGTGGACTGTTCCAAAGAGGTCGCGATGGGTGTGGGTGCGAGTGGCAGCCAAACCTTTGCGTGCATAGGGAGCATAGAGCATGTACTGCCCGCTCTGCTCGTAGATGACACCGTCCTGCAGCAGGCGCGTGGTCAGGTCGTGAACGGTCATTCCCAGACCTTTTGCCACTTGCGTCATCGTGAGGCAGTCAACCGAGTCGAGCACTTCGTCTACATAGTCAGCCTTTGGCTGCAGGTTGGCAATCAGCTGCTCCTTCTGCTCGATGCTCTTCTTCATGATCATCATGGCGCGGCACATGATTTCAAGGTCGGAGAGTTCGCGGCCATCCTTATCTTTTAAAGGAATGTAGCCGCCCGTCTTGCGAATCTGCGGAAGCACCTCCGCGGTCACCCAATGTTTGAACGCTTTTGCCTGTGGCAACTTTGATGCGAGAGTCAGCGAGTAGACACCGCTCTCATTAATAAGAATTGGTTGAGTTCCGTTGACGGTGAACGATTCGTTCACCGTCTTGTCGTCGTCGTCCACATGGTCGCGCAATGCCTTTTGTGGATTAATGTAACCCAAGCGTCTTGCCACGTCCTTGCCTACGAACCAGGGCTGTCCCTTCTCGTCGAGCATTGTGCGGATTTCTCCGAACTGCTCATTTTTGAAAATCTGAATTTCTGTTTGCATAGTCGTAATACTTTTTTTGTTTTTAAATTGTTAATGTTTAAATTAGGTTTTGGAACTCGAACCCTGGCCAGGTGTTTTTCGTTCGCTTTGCATCTTGAATGCACGGCAAAGGTACGACTAAGTGCAAAAAAAAAACAGTTACGCGATAGTTACGCGTAACTGTTACGGTTGTGTCTAACTAATTGATAGTCAGCAGAAAATATTTTTAAGTCTGTCTTGGAATTCCAACGACTTCCTTTGGTCCATCGCCCTGTTGTAATAGGTGCGCATCGAATTAGGATTCATTTTCCATAGTTTTCCGAACACTTGCCACACATCATTAATCTTCAACCGGTCGGCAACCATCTTTGCCACCAGCGCCTTTTCCGTATTCGAGATGCCATCCGGTTGCCACTCCTCGTTCAGCATTTCAGCATCCACAAGCAATTCCATCAGCCGCCGTGCTTCTTCGGTTTGCAATTCAGCGGGCTTTTCCGACTTCTCTTCAGTTTTCTTTTTCCCCTCTCGCTCGCTATTGACAATCGTCACGTGGTCGTTGTCGTGGATGTCAAACATCGGGCCGTTGAACGTCACCGAGCCGTTGAACGTCACGCCCGTCATTTCCTTCATGTCCTTCATATCTTCTAGTCGTTAAGTTTAACCTCGTCGTTGCCATGTACGTCAAACATCGGCCCGTTGAACGTCGGGGTGTTCAGCACCATCCCCGGATTCTTCGACTTCGGCAGTTTCATCACCTTGTCAATCATCTCCATTTCCACGGCCTTGTGCTCTTCAGGTATGCTCAATGTCATGAACGTGTGCAGGAAAGACCAGAGTTCGATGTTGCACAGCGTGGCCACGAACGTCTTAATCTTCTCTGCCGACAGTATGATGTAGTTTTTCAGCATAATGGCCTTCATCTCAGCGGCGGCAAGCATCTTTTCAAGTATGCTCACACGCTCCTTCAGCTGCGCGTTGTCCTTCAGCAGCGCGTCGCGTTCCGTTCTCAGTTTCTGTATTTCCATCTCGTAGCATGCCAGCATCTTATCTTTCTCGCTCATCCGCTCCGAGATGGTGAACAATTCTTCACTCGTAATATTCACAGGTTGACCTCCTTATTTTTTTTTGAATTGGTTTGTAGTTTAAAATATCTTTTCTCCTGCTCCGCCCTCATAGGCAAGAGCGACTGCAAAGGTATAAAATATATCCGTCTCTCCCAAAAGAAAAATATGCCTATTTTGTAAGGAAATCAGTAAATTTTTCAAGTGCTTGATTATCAGCAAAAAGTTCACATCTTCACATTCACATTTTCACTTTTTATAGTCATTGCAATTCACAAAAATCGAGAGAATAGATTTATATTTATATATATATTTATAAATATATATATAAATATATGGTTTTCTGTGAACATTCCACCCCAAAATGTGAAAATGTGAATGTGAATATGTGAACTTTTTGTGGAAGACATCTATATAAAAATAAAGTGTATCTTTCTTTGATTCAAATTACTGCAGTTTAAATGTTAGAGGGAAAGTTTACCTCACGCGCACAACCCGTGAGTGGCACGAACATAAGAACTGATATTCATCTAAAACCCTTACATATGACTAAAAATATAACAATCAACAACGGCGGTCGCTATGATGACCAGCATGGGAAAAAACATGTGGGCTGAAATTTCAGCTGACATCCCGAGAGGTGCTTCAGCCGAACGGCGGGATAAGAAATGTCCCCTGTTACTCTCTGACAAAGACCGAGTGTCTGTATGTTGCAACAAAGTTTAACGACGAGGTGGGCGCTCAAAAATTCACATTTTCACATTCACATTTTCACATTTTACGACTTTTCAGTCGTGATTTTGGGCGGCGTCTCAGCAAATGAAACAAGCTTCTTTGCAGATGCTGGGCTACAAGAAAAGCAGGAATGCATTGATGGCACATGTGGATGGAGAAGACAAAAAGGACGCCCTGATTCAGGGCCCCCTTGGAGGACTCTACTCGCTAGTTCTCGCATCGAAGCCAAAGGTCTGGGGATGACCGTATGAAATGTACGGTCACCGGCAGTCTGGGAAGAAAACTAAACCACCGTCGCGATTTGCGACACTGGTTCCAACTACAAAAGTCAGGCGTTCATCATAACCGCCACCCACACCCATCGCTACCTCGTTAGAATAGTCCACACACTTCTATTTTTACGACTTTCAGTCGTGATTTTTGGCTGCGCTCGGCATAGCTTAAGCAAGCTTAGCTCTGCTCTCGCTTGCTCAAAAATTATGTGCTGCGCCCATGACTTTGGGCGGCGTCTCAGCAAAATGGAAACGAGTTTCCTTTTGCGTTCGACTTGCACCAAAGTTCACATTTTCACATTCACATTTTCACATTTTACGTCTTTTCAGTCGTTATTTTATGTGCTGCGCCTATGATTTTTGGCGGCGTCTCAGCAAATGAAGCAAGCTTCTTTGCGTTCGACTTGCACAAAAATTCCATTTTTCCATTTTTCCATTTTTCCATTTTACGATTTAATTTATAGAAACGAATTCTCAAAGGGATGCCCATTTCGTTCACCCCTTTACGAAAGCTCGTTGATGGGCTGCGCCCGGCATCTGCAAAAGGTACAAATTAGTCGTTTTTTTGTAACTTTTCGGTGTTTTGATACAAAATTACATGGTTTTAGAAACATTTGTTACATTCTATTTCGTAATTATGCCCTATCTTTGCACCCGGAAATCAGTTGGTGGGTACACGATGTTGCCAGGCCGGCTGAAATGAAAAAGGAAATTCGTTTTGGTTATATATTATAGTATTTAGGTTAATTGCTTTTAGTTAGTTAGTGTAAATGTAGACTAAAATATTCGTATTTCGGATGACGTTTAATGAAAGGCTGCCCCGTGAGGGATGGCCTTTTGTTGTGTTACATGGGTGGACGGAAAGGTGGATTTTATGCCAATTTTGTTTCGCTGAAACATTTTTGTGACTTTCTGAAACATTTGTTTTAGCCGTGAAACGGGATTACGACTATCTTTGCCAGCGGAAATAAATCAAACATGACTAACAAAATGAACAGAAACCTGAAATTTCTTGTTGCCGCAGCTGCCTTGATGGTGGCAGGCACCAGCGCACAGGCACAGATTGCCGCACCGGAACACCTGAGCGACACGCACACCATGCTGAGGGTGCAGCCGGGGAGCGGATACTTGCTGCTGCCCGTAGAGGAGAAAGAGGAGAACGCGCACGTGGACGTGGTGTGCGACAACCATGTGGTGAAGAGCTTCAACGTGAAGCTGGCCGTTGACAAGGTGGACTACTTCGTTCCGCTCAGTTTTGAGAACAAGGGAAACGAGAAGTTCCTGCTCGACATTGTGTTCCCGGCCGACCGCCACAAGACGGGCTCGGTGAAGAACTTCACCTGCTGGAAGGAGATGAAGCTGTCGGCGACTTTCGACACGGAGAACCGCGAGCGCTTCCGTCCGGCATATCACCACACGCCGAAATACGGATGGATGAACGATCCGAACGGCATGTTCTATAAGGACGGCCAGTGGCACTTGTACTTCCAGCTGAACCCCTACGGCTCGCAATGGGAGAACATGACGTGGGGCCACAGCGTGTCGAGCGACCTGGTGCACTGGCAGCAGCTGCCGGATGCCATAGAGCCGGATGCGCTGGGCAGTATATTCAGCGGCAGCGCGGTAGTTGACAAGGACAACACGGCGGGCTTCGGTGCGGGTGCCATCATTGCGATGTACACTTCGGCAGGGCGCCACCAGACGCAGAGCATTGCCTACAGCACGGATGGCGGACGCACGTTCACGAAATATGCGGGCAACCCGGTGCTGACGCTCGACGTGCCCGACTTCCGCGACCCGAAGGTGTTCTGGCACGAGGGCACAAAGCGCTGGATTGTGGTGCTGGCCGTGGGTCAGGAGGTGCAGTTCTATTCGTCGAAGAACCTGAAGGAATGGACCTACGAGAGTTCGTTCGGACATGAATACGGCAACCACGACGGTGTGTGGGAGTGCCCCGACCTGATTGAGCTGGGCGACAAGAACAAGGAGTGGGTGCTGCTGCTGAACATCAACCCGGGCGGTCCGTTCGGCGGAAGTGCCACGCAGTATTTCACGGGCAAGTTCGACGGTCACCAGTTTGTGTGCAACTCGAAGCCCACGACGACGAAGTGGATGGACTACGGCAAGGACCACTATGCCACGGTGACTTTCCACAACGCCCCCGAGGGCAGACACGTGGCGCTGGCATGGATGAGCAACTGGCAGTATGCGGGCGTGGTTCCCACCCTGCAATACAGGAGTGCGAACAGCATTCCGCGCGACCTGAAGCTGTTCAAGTCGGGCGATGAGACGATGCTGGCCTCGGTGCCCTCGAAGGAGATTAACGCCCTGCGCGGCAAGCAGCTGAAGAAGCTGACGAACGCCTGCGAGGTGGTGGTAGACATGAAGGGCTCGGCCGAGGTGGTGCTGCAGAATGCGAAGGGCGAGAAGGTGACGATGCGCTACGACGAGGCCAACCGCACCTTTGCCATGGACCGCAAGCAGAGCGGCGCCACGCAGTTCAGCGATGCCTTCCCCATAGAGACGGTGGCTCCGACGTTCGGCACCATCCGACAGCTGCGCATCTTCATAGACAACTGCAGCATAGAGGCCTTCGACAGCGAGGGCAAGATGGTGATGACCAACCTGGTGTTCCCCTCGGAGCCTTACAGCACGGTGAAGGTGAAGGGCGGCAAAGCGAAGGTGTATGAGATAGGACTCCTAAACTCCAAAATTAAAACAATATGAATCAAAACAAGAAAATCGCGCTCATCTCGCTCATGCTCTGCTTCTTCTGCATGGGATTCGTTGACCTGGTGGGCACCGCTTCAAACTATGTGAAAGCTGAACAAGGACTCAGCGACAGCGTGGCCAACGTGCTGCCCTCGCTGGTGTTCTTCTGGTTCCTTATCTTCAGCGTGCCTACGAGCGTGCTGATGAACAAAATCGGCAAGAAGAACACGGTGCTGCTCTCGCTGGCCGTGACCGCTCTCTCGCTGCTGCTGCCCATGTTCGGCAACAGCTTCCCGCTCATGCTGGTGGCCTTCTCGCTGCTGGGCATCGGCAACACGCTGATGCAGACTTCGCTGAACCCGCTGATGGCGCTGGTGAGCGGCGGCAAGAACCTGGCATCGCAGCTCACCTTCGGACAGTTTGTGAAGGCCATCGCCTCGTTTATGGCTCCGCTCATTGCCGGATGGGGCTACAAGGCGCTTATTCCGACCTTCGGACTGGACTGGCGGGTGCTGTTTGCCATCTATTTCGTGATCAGCGTGGCTGCCACACTTCTGCTGTGGTCGACTCCCATCCATGGCGAAGAGCCTGCTGCAGAGAAACTGCCGGCCATCGGCACACAGTTCGTGAACTGCTTCCGTCTGCTGGGCGTGCCCGTAGTGCTGCTGTCGTTCCTGGGCATCATGTGCCATGTGGGCATCGACGTGGGCACCAACACCACGGCCCCGAAGCTGCTCATCGAGCGCACCGGCATGACACTCGACCAGGCAGGTTTTGCCACCAGTCTGTATTTCATCTTCCGTACCATCGGCTGTCTGACGGGTTCGTTCTTCCTGCGCGTGATGAAGACGAAGGTGTTCTTCATTATCTCGGTGGTGATGATGGCCCTGAGCATGGTGCTGATGTTCGGCGGCAACACCAAGCTGCTGCTCTATGCCGGCATTGCACTGGTGGGCTATGGCAACTCGAACATCTTCTCGATGTGTTTTGCACAGGCGCTGACCGCCATGCCCGCAAAGCAGAACGAGGTGTCGGGACTGATGATCATGGGACTCTTCGGCGGAACGGTGTTCCCGCTCATCATGGGATTCATGAGCGACGCCATGGGACAGGCCGGTGCCGTGGCTGTGATGGCCGTTGGCGTGCTTTATCTGGTAACGTATATCAAACAAGTTAAACAATAACAATCATGGAAAGAAAAATAGTAGGACTGGGCGAGGCACTATGGGACTGCCTGCCCGAAGGAAAGAAACTGGGTGGCGCACCTGCCAACTTCGCTTATCATGCCGGACAGTTCGGTTTCGACACCCTTGCCGTGAGTGCGCTGGGTGAGGATGCACTGGGCGAAGAGACGATTGCCGCACTGGAAGAGCACCGGCTGAACTACCTGATGCCGCGCATCCCTTATCCCACGGGAACGGTTCAGGTGACGCTCGACGAGCAGGGTATTCCTACATACAACATACGCGAGGGCGTGGCATGGGACAACATCCCGTTCACCCCGGAGATAGAAGAGGTGGCCAAGACTTGCCAGGCCGTATGCTTCGGCTCGCTGGCACAGCGCAGTGTGGTGAGCCGTGAGACCATCGGAAAGTTCCTGGATGCCACACCGGCCGACTGCGTGAAGATTTTCGACATCAACCTGCGCCAGAGCTTCTTCACCAAGGAAATCATAGAGGCCTCGATGCGCCGCTGCAACATACTGAAAATCAACGACGAGGAGCTGGTGGTGGTGAGCCGTATGTTCGGACTGCCCGACCTCGACGAGGAGAAGCGCTGCAAGCAGCTCATCAAGGAGTACAACCTGGATATTCTGGTGCTGACCTGCGGCACCAACGGCAGCTATGTGTTCACGGCCGACAAGTCGTATTATCAGCCCACGCCGAAGGTGGAGGTGGCCGACACGGTGGGAGCCGGCGACTCGTTCACGGGTTCTTTCTGTGCAGCCATCCTGAAGGGCAAGCCCATCCACGAGGCGCATGAGCTGGCCGTGAAGGTGTCGGCCTTCGTATGCACGCAGAACGGTGCCATGCCCACGCTGCCCGAGGATTTTCTGGTGTAACTGGAAAGAAAAGATAATAAACATTTCATGATAATAAAGACTGTGTCTGATGTTCAGGCGCAGTCTTTTCTGTATCTTGCAAAGAATCGAGGAATTCTAACTTAACATGAATTAAGAATAAGCAACTTTGTGTTTCTTGACACGAACTGTTTTTTGCGCTATCTTTGCACCGTCAAATCATAATAAACATTTTATATGGAGACAAAAGAAATCATAAGAAACATTCGAGAGAAAAACAATCTGACGCAAGAGCAGTTTGCGGAGCTAATTCATGTAACCCGTCAGGCAGTAAGTAGATGGGAAAATGGTGAGACACAGCCGGATACCGAACAGTTGAAGACTTTGTCAAAACAGTTTGGTGTTTCTATCAATACACTGCTCGGTACACCTCAGACTTTGTACTGTCAATGTTGCGGAATGCCGTTGACAGATGATACAATGATCAGCCATGAAGTGGATGGTAGTTTCAACGAAGACTATTGTAAATGGTGCTACGCAGATGGCAATTTCACTTATAAGGATAAAGATTCCTTGCTTGACTTCCTTGTCACTCACATGCCCAATCCCGACAACCAGTCTGAGGCCGAGCGTCGCAGGCTATATGACTCTCACCTTTCGATGCTAAAGCATTGGCGATAGAATAGCAGAAAAGGCGGAAAAGCAAAGAAAAAAAACAATTTTCTTTGCTTTTCGCTTTGTTTATACTACCTTTGCACGGACTAATCGAATAAAACTATGAAATTTAAAATCTTTTTGGGTGCGTTGCTGATGGCCGTGGCCACAGCTTCTGCGCAGACTTTCAACGTGAATATCACGCGCGAACAGGCGTTCAGCGTGCAGGTTCCCGATGGCAACTATCGCGTGAGCGTGACTTTAGGCTCGAAGAAAAAGGCCGCCGAGACAACTGTCCTGGCCGAGAACAGAAGGCTGATGGCCGAGAACGTGAAGACCAGGAAAGGCAAGACGGAGACGGTGCAGTTTGTGGTGAACAAGCGCAGCAAATACTATACCTACACCGACAAGAACGGACAGCAACAGCAGGGGATGGTGAAAATTAAGGACCGTGAGAAAGACTACAACACCTGGAATGATTCGCTCGACCTGATGATAACGGGCAGCGCGCCGGCGGTGAGCCGTATCGTGATAGAGCCGGCCCCCGAGGTTCACACGCTCTATCTCTGCGGAAATTCTACCGTGACCGACCAGCCCTACGACCCCTACGCCTCGTGGGGACAGATGGTGACGCGGTGGTTTGGCGACAGCGTGGCCGTGAGCAATCATGCCGAGAGCGGACTGACGGCACGCACGTTTATTGGCAGCAACCGGCTGGAGCAGATTTGTGCCACGCTGGGCAAGGGCGACTTCGTGGTATGCGAGTTTGGCCATAACGACGAGAAAGAGCACGGTCCGGGCGACGGCGCGTGGTATCACTATGTGTATAACCTGAAGGTGTTTGTGGACCGCGTGCGCAGCAAGGGTGCCACCATCATCTTCTGTACGCCCACGGCGCGGAGGTCGTTCAACGGCGACCACCTGACGCTGAAACCCACTCACGGCGATTTCCCCGCAGCCATGCGCAGTGTGGCCGAGCGCGAGCAGGTGCCCGTGATTGACCTGAACGGCATGACCAAGACTTTCTTTGAGACGTTGGGCTTCGAGGGTTCGCGCCATTCGCTGGTGCACTATCCTGCCAACACGTTCAACAATCAGCCGAAAGCGTTGGAAGACAATACGCACTTTAATCCCTATGGCGCCTACGAGGTGGCCAAGATGGTTGTACAGGGACTCGTGGACATGCAGTCGCCGCTGACGAAATATCTGCGGCCGGGATGGACCACTTTCAGTGCGTCGCAGCCCGACTCGTGGCAGGATTTCAGATGGACTTTCAGCAATAAGGCTGACGCGGCAAAGCCGGATGGGAATTAGGTGTTGGGTGTTGGGTGTTAGGTGTTGGGAGATTCTTAACTCTTAACTCTTAACTTTTCTGAAGATGAACCACACATGCATGGCGATGGAGGTGAGCCATCCGTACTCTTCGCCCATCACGCGGAAACGCTCCCACAGCGAGGCCCGGTGGTGGGCGGTGGTCTGACCTTCTTGCTGGTAGTTGCACAGCACGGCATGGGTGTTCACCAGTTCGAGCTGTCGGCGGCCTGCCTCTTTCATCACTTCAATACACCATTTCACATCGGCCGAATAGCGGTATTTCAGGTCGTACTTGATGGCCTTGGCAATATCGGTGCGGGCATAGAAAGCCTGATGGCAGACGAGCATGCCCTGACGGAACGACTTCCACGTGAGATGCTCGGGCGGCTGCAACCGGCGCGGAAAGAGGAATCTGCCCTGGTTGTCGGTAATGTCGGTGTTGCCATAGATGACGGCAGGGTGGGGGTCGCGGTCGGCATTGGTGGCCACGGTCTGCAGCGTCTGTGCGTCGTGGAAGCAGTCGCCGGCATTCATGAACACCACGTAGTCGCCTGTGGTACGTTCCAGTCCTTTGTTCATGGCATCATAGAGACCGCCGTCGGGTTCCGACTGAATTTTCACCCTCCAGTCGGGATGGGTGGCAGCCACCACCGTCTGATAGGCCTCGGCCATCTTCACCGTATTGTCTTTCGAAGCTCCGTCAACCACCACATGTTCCACGTAGGGCCACGTCTGCTGCAGCATGCTGTCGAGCGTGCGCTGCAGCACGGCAGCCGCGTTGTAGGTGATGGTTACTACCGTTATTCTAATCATAGGGATTCAGATTTTATAGTTTGTGGATGCCACGGCATGATTGTACACTTCCTGGTATCTCAGTGCCACGCTGGCCTGCGAATACTGGTGGGCCACCTTGCTCACGCATTTTTGCTTCAGGTCGTCGGCATCGGCCTCGAACAGCGTCCACAGGATGCCGCGCGCAAGGTCGTCGGCATCGGCGGTCTTTGCCACGTAGCCGGTCTTCATGTGACCAATCATTTCAGGAATTCCGCCCACGTTGAATCCCACGCACGGCACTCCGCAGGCCATGGCCTCCATGATGGTGTTGGGCAGGTTGTCTTCGAGCGAAGGCAGCACAAACACGTCGGCCGCATTATAGACGTTCACGATTTTCTGTTCGTCGTTCACATAGCCAAGCGAT
>JAEEGK010027376.1_pt1 | contig 11518 bp, 10 predicted proteins | sample 8958771 | NCBI WGS metagenome assembly JAEEGK01 (sample SAMN16246547, study PRJNA631951) | gut metagenome | biome: gut microbiome; feature: rumen; material: SC-attached | host: Bos | place: Iran: Karaj | collected 2018-10 | reverse complement strand
TCCATCCAGGACAAAAATTGCGCCTTCCCTAAGTTTGAATTAATCAGAATGTAACCATGAACATCATAAACACAAGAAAAAAGGCAGAAAAGGAAACCGAGCCGCAGGCGACTCCCAAACCTATCACTCCAGAAGAGGAGGTGATGATACAGAAGGAGTTTGAAGGTCTGCTTGAAGACTACAAGCATACGCGCAACGGCGACAAGTCAGAACTGCTAAAAAGGGCTTTCGACTTTGCGAAAAATGCGCACGGCAGCGACCGACGCCTTAATGGGGATCCCTACATATGCCATCCTTTGGCTGTGGCTCGTATCGTTGCCCGCGAAATCGGCTTAGGTAGCACCAGCATTTCTGCCGCTTTGCTGCATGATGTGGTCAATCTGCAACATAGCACATTTGAAGATGTGGAACGCGAATTCGGTCCCTACATTGGTCGCCTCGTAAGAGGTCTCACTCACATCTCAGGCAAGAATTTCCGTTTCTTGAACGAAGAGTCCGATGAAGACAACATGTCATTAATCGCCACTTCGGAAGAACAAGCCGAAAATTTCCGCAACCTTCTTCTCACCATCGCTGATGATGTACGTGTCATCTTGGTCAAGGTGGCCGACCGACTGCATAACATGCGCACATTGGAAGCGCTTCCGACAGAAAAACAGAAACGCGTTGCCACCGAAACGATGTCGCTCTATGCTCCCATCGCCGATCGCCTGGGGCTCTACAACATCAAGAAGGAACTTGAGGACCTCGGCCTGAAATACAACCACCCTGAAGAATACCAGCGACTCAAGAACCTGATGCACGAAGCCGAAGAGAACTACAAGTTGCTCTTCACCACCTTCGCAGCCCCTGTCAAATCGCTGCTCGACGACCTTGGCCTGAAATACACCTTCACCTACCGTATCAAGACAATCTATTCCGTCTGGCGAAAGATGAAGAAAAAACACATCTCCTTCGATCAAATCTACGACCTGTATGCTGCCCGCATTGTCTTCACTCCCTCCAGTCCCGAGAACGAAAAGACCGATTGCTGGCGCATCTACAACGTCCTGACCAGCATCTACAAGATACACCCAGACCGCATCCGCGACTGGATCTCCCATCCCAAGGAATCAGGCTACCAGGCACTGCAGGTGACCATCATGGGACCTGACAACAACTGGATCGAGGTACAGATTCGTTCGGAAAGAATGAATGAGAAGGCAGAAGAAGGCGATGCTGCCCATTGGAAGTACAAATCCGGCAAGATTTCGGATAACGATCTTGGCAAGTGGATGAAAGACATCAAGGATATCCTCGACAATCCTGCGCCAAATGCCATGGACTTCCTTGCACAGATCAACCTCAACGTGCTTTCGAAGTCAATCTATGTCTTCACCACAAAGGGAGAACTCACTCAGTTGCCCAAGGAAGCCACAGCCCTCGACTTTGCCTTCACCATCCACACCGACATCGGCATCCACGCCGAAGCTGCCAGAATCGACCACGAACTGAAACCGCTCAACACGACACTTGAAAATGGCCAACAGGTCGAAATTATCACATCCGACAAGGAAATGGTAACCAAGGAGTGGTTCAATTGGGTAACCACGACAAAAGCCCGTGCCAAGATTCGCGGCTGGTTGAGGACAAATATGAAGATTGACCCGACCTCCCTCGAAACGCCCAAGAAGAAAGGCATGTTCTCCAACCTTATCGGCATTGTCACCAAGAAAAAGAAGAAAAAGGCACAGCCACCCAAGGAGGAATACATTCCTCGTTCAACTACCATCGAACTATCTGGCATCGATGCACAGGGTCTGCTCAATACCATCACCCACGTCATCGGCGAAATATGTTCTTGCAACATCGTCAATATCCATATCGAAAGCAAGGATGGTCTCTTCAAAGGCTACATCACTTTCAACACGGGCGACACCAAGGTAGTGAACAAGATTTGTACCGAACTCAAGAAGGTGCACGGCATCGACAAGGCACACATCAAAAACAAATAACGCAGCCAATGATCATAGCACAACAAAAGAGAAAAGAAAACATCGCCGAGTATCTGCTCTATATGTGGCAGGTCGAGGACTTGCTCCGTGCTTGCGACCTGGACGATGACCGCATTGACCAACTCCTCGTAAGCCGATTCAAAAGCATCGTCCCCGATGAGCAACTTCCTGCCATCCGCCAGTGGTATCTCGAACTGCGCGACATGATGCTCAGTGAAGGCAAACGACAAAGCGGGCACCTGCAGATCAACACGAATGTTCTTTCCGACATGACCGACTTGCACTTGCGCCTGCTCAAGGATGGGCACGATGCCATCTACACCTCTTGCTTCTACTCGACCCTCCCCTACATCGTGGAGCTCCGTGGACGAGAAGGAGAAAACAAACTTGGTGAGCTCGAGACCTGCTTCACTGCACTCTACGGGGTCATGATCCTCAATATGCAGAAGCGTGAAATCAGCGAGCAGACCAAGGTTGCCATGCAACAAATCAGCAAATTCATTGCCCTTCTGGCTGACAAGTACAATGCCTGGAAAAAAGGCGAACTGAAATTCGACGAGGATTAAAAAACACTTCAAAATATTATGAAACGCTTATCTCTATTGACACTCTTTGCTGCCGCTCTCTGCAGCCCTATCACAGCACAAGTTACACATACGTTCGACATCCAGACTGCCAAGCCTGGTGCAGTAATCCAGCCCACGATGTACGGCATCTTCTTCGAGGACATCAACTTCGGAGCCGATGGCGGCCTCTATGCCGAAATGGTTAAGAACCGCTCTTTCGAATTTGAGAATCCCTGGATGGGATGGAATACGACTGGTAATGTCGAGATTCGTGACGACGGTCCCTTTGACCGCAATCCACACTATGCCCGCCTCAACTTCTCGGGTCATCGCGTCAAGCATACAGCCATCGAGAACGAAGGTTTCTTTGGCATCTCGGTCAAGAAGGGCGAGACCTACAAGTTCTCGGTCTATGCCCGCGTGCCCGAAGAAGCCGGCAACAAGGCATATTTCGAGGTACAAATTTGTGACAAGGCACTCGACCTCAACCAGCATAAACTTGCATCAGCCAAGATAACTGTCGAAGGCAACGAATGGGAAAAGTACGAAGTGGATCTCACCCCATTTGCCACCTGCGAGGATGGCGTGCTCCGTATCTTCCTGCGCAACAGCAAATTCCGCAAACCGCAAAATGCAGTCGATGGCCCAAGCCTTGACCTTGAGCATGTGAGCCTCTTCCCTGCCAAGACGTGGAAAGATCGTCCCGGTGGCATGCGTCAGGATCTTGCCCAAGCGCTCTATGACCTGCATCCCGGCATCTTCCGCTTCCCAGGCGGTTGCATCGTCGAAGGCACCGATCTCGCCGATCGTTATCAGTGGAAGCATACGGTAGGTCCCGTTGAGAATCGTCCATTGAACCTCAACCGCTGGCAGTATGAGTTCGACTACCGTTTCTACCCCGATTACTATCAGTCCTACGGCCTCGGTTTCTTCGAATACTTCCAACTCAGCGAAGACTTTGGTGCCGAACCGCTTCCCGTACTCAATTGCGGCATGACCTGCCAGTATGAGAACCCCATTGAGGGCGAAGCCACCTATCATGTCGCTGTCGAAGATTTGGATCCCTATATCCAGGATGCTGTCGATCTTGTGGAGTTTGCCAATGGCGACGTTTCCACGACATGGGGCAAGCTACGTGCCGAGATGGGACATCCCGAGCCTTTCAATCTCAAATTTCTTGCCATTGGCAACGAACAATGGGACTACAAGGACAATCCAGCCTACACGAAACGTTTGGCACGTTTCGTTGAAGTGCTTCGCAAGAAATGTCCAGGCATCAAGATCATCGGCACAACCGGCCCCAACTCCGAGGGATGGGACTTCGATCTGCTGCAACCCCGTATGAAGCAACTCGGCGTCGATCTCTATGACGAGCACTTCTATCGCAACGAGGAGTGGTTCCTTTCGCATGGTTTGCGCTACGACAGTTACGACCGTAAGGGACCAAAGGTCTTCGCGGGCGAATATGCCTGCCATGGAAAGGGCAAATATTCCGATGGCAAGGAAAAGAAGTGTAACCATTTCGAGACTTCGCTCTACGAAGCAGCCTTCCTCACAGGTGTAGAACGCAATGCCGACATCGTGCACATGGCCACCTACGCACCGCTCTTTGCCCACGTCAAGGGTTGGCAGTGGCGTCCTGACCTTATCTGGTTCGACAACTTCCGTTCCTTCCGTTCCATCAGTTACTACGTTCAACAACTCTACAGTCATTACAAGGGTTCACACGTTCTGCCGCTTATGATGGCAGGCAAACCCGTAGCTGGACAAGAGGGACAGGACGGACTCTTCGCAAGCGCTGTGGTCGATGAGGTTGCTGGTTCTGTGATTGTAAAGGTTGCCAATGTATCCGACACTCCTGCATCCATCCATCTGAACCTGCTCAATAAAAAGAAGGCTGCACAGTTCACTTCTGCCGAAGTCATCACGCTGCATAGCGATGACCCCGATGCCGAGAACTCGCTCGACAATCCCGAGGCTGTCGTTCCCGTCAAGACCGACCTCGATGCCACCTCGCGCGACATCACCATCGGCCCGAAGACCTTCCAGGTTTATATTTTCAAGCGTTGATATTTCTTACGAATTAGCGAATTTGAGAATTTTGAGATCCTGTCCTTAAAAAGGGAAAAGGCAATCTAATTCTCAAATTCGCTAATTCGTGATAAAGAAAAGAATCAAAATTCGTGATAATAATAAATGCAAAGACTGATATTCTACGGCATCATCATCGCATTCGTGGTTCTGCTGTTCCTTCTGATTGACGTTGTCATCTATTGGACACTCAAAATCTTCTTGCCCAAGGAGACAGCCCACTTGGTCAACCGAGTCATCTTTTGCCTCATGTTCCTCACGGCAGGCATCGCCTTCGTTGTGGGACATTACATCACGCGCCACCAGATTGTGGTCAACGAGGTGCAGATTGTTTCGCCTCGTGTTCCCGAGGCATTCGACGGCTATCGCATTGCCCAAATCTCCGATCTGCATCTCGACTCGTTCGGAAAGGAAGAGGGGCGAGACTTTCTAAAAAAACTTGCTGATAGCCTTGCGGCCACCCGTCCAGACGTAATCGTATTCACGGGAGACCTCGTCACACTGCGTTCTGCCGAAGCTATTCCGTTCAAGCAAGCGCTTGCTGAAATTGCAAGCATCCAGCGTCACGATGGCAAAGGGCTTGTCCCCATTTATAGCATTCTGGGCAATCACGATTATGCCGACTATGTGCGTGGTTTCGACCAGCAGCGACGCAATACTGACATCGACAGCCTCATCCTAATTCAGGAAGAAGCTGGATGGCATATGCTCAAGAATAATTGTGTGACGCTGAGCAGTCCGCTCAACGATTCGGTATCTCAATACATCGCGTTGATTGGTGTCGAGAATATCGGCGAACCTCCTTTCAGCACTTATGGTGATCTCGACCGTGCCATGACTCCCATCGGAGGCATTCATGCAGCCGATTCGCTTTTCTCCGTCCTCCTCACCCACAATCCCACGCATTGGCGCAAGGAAGTGCTTCCGCGCACCCACATCGACCTGTCATTGGCCGGTCACACGCACGCCACGCAGTTAAGGGTTGGTTCATGGAGTCCCGCCAAGTGGAAATACGACGAATGGATGGGCCTCTACGATGCCAGCCATCGTTCCGATGCTCCAGCTCTCCCCTATCACGAATATCAGGAAGGCAATCCCCAATACCTCTACGTCAACACCGGCATCGGCTGTGTCGGACCCCGTGTCCGCATCGGCGTTCCTCCCGAAATCTCGGTTTTGGTACTGAGGAAGGAATAAGAACGCTATTCCATCTCCTTGATTGGATTGATGAAAATGGTGCAGAACTTCGGGTCCCATCGCCAATCGCCCTGTGGAATGATTGTGGCAATGCTGTAGTGCAGATGCGCGGGTTTGCCCTTCGCATTGCCCGTATCACCGACCTTTCCAATGACTGAATTGCGGGAAACGATGGCACCAGCGTGAGTATCAATTTCACTTAGATGAGCATAGTAATGCAGGCGCAGGCCGGAACTAAGCACAAGGATGCAGTTCCCGCCTGCGCCCTTGTTATGAGCAGTAGCCACCACGATGCCACCAATTGCTGGATGCACGGGTGTTCCCTTACGCGCAAAAATGTCGATGCCTCGATGTTTGTGATCACCCCATGGATGCCAGAACGACTTCGAGTTATAACTCTCCTTGCCACATCCCTCAACCGGGTTCTGTATTTTCGTTGGCAAAAACATTCCGATTGCCAACATTCCTCCTACTACAATTAAAAATGTCCAAATTATCTTCTTCATAATTCTATAAACATGTAATTAAAGATTATTGCTTGTATCGATATACCCGATAAGGGACATCACTTTTGTATGGGTTCATTTTATTTTGCTTGAAGTCGCTGATCCATTGTTTGCCATTATACATTGCAACGTGTCCCCACCATTGTGATATCTTCTTCCAATCTCCTCCTTCTGGACGGTCAAATACGACCACATCTCCTTTCTTCTCCTTGTAGCCTTTCTTCGGCACTTCTTCAAACTGCACCAACGGCATATAATACTTGTACCATTGGGCAGGCAAAATAATGGCAGGACAACCTCCCGCCTGCAAAGCCCGCATCGTGTACCACGCACACCAATGTTTGGATTTGTCAAGCCCATGCTCCGTAAGATGAGTCGTCGCTTTCTCCGCATCGAAACTATAAGTCTGCATCCACACAGCATAACCAACCAAAAATATCAGTAGGCCAGCAAATACTTTCTTTCCTTTTGTCATATTCCTTTTTCAAATAAAGATTAGTAATGTGATTCCAATAATATATGCAATAAATCAACAAAAGGTAAACTATACTATACATCTAAAAAATAAAAAAGAGGCATAACCATTTTGCGCTAAGATTGGTTATTCTACTGGAAAAGTATGACCATTCTTGGCGAAAAAAGGTCATATAGCGATTGGGGCATAACCATTCTGAACCGAGATCGGTTATGACGCGATGGAGGTATGACCATTTTTGGCCAAGATTGGTTATGGCGCGATGGAGGTATGACCATTTCTGGCCAAGAATGGTTATGGTACGATTGATGTATGACCTTTCTTGGCCAAGATTGGTTATGATGCGGTTGAGGTATGACCATTTCTGGCCAAGATTGGTTATGATGCGGTTGAGATATAACCATTTCTGGCCAAGATTGGTTATAAAACAGCTACGGTATGACCTTTCTTTGCAAAGATTGGTCATACCGCAGTCTGTGATAAGCTATTCCTTTTTCAGAGCGGTTATTCCACTCCAAGATATTAAGTTCTTTGCAGTCAAAACTCAACTGCGCTTCCAGACCTCAAAGGTCATGGGGAAATCATTGTTCTCGTCGGCCTCAACATCCTGGCTGCTGACGCATTCAAAGCCTTCGGGGATGGGTGGGATGCTGACATCAAAATTCTCGACAAAGGTGTGTACGCGGGTCAAGTAGATGCAGTCGGCATCGTTCCATGCCTGATTGTAGATTTGTGCCCCTCCAATCACAAAGCAGTCTGCCGGGCTATGCTCGACGGCTTCGACGAGCGAATGATAAACTTCTACACTGGTGCCAGGCTTGAGGTTGCTCATCACTTCCTCGGAGATATGAAAGAGGCCATCGCGTGTCACCACAACATTGCGACGTCCAGGGAGTGGACGACCAATCGATTCGTAGGTCTTTCGTCCCATGATGACAGTGTGACCTTTGGTCGTGGCCTTGAAGTATTGCAGGTCGGCACGCAGATGCCAAGGCATTGTACCCTGGTTGCCGATGGCATTATTCTCGGATGCTGCAACAATAATGTTCATATTGAAGACTTTTTACTCGACATATAATACGAGACCTTTGAGGTACTCGCCCTCAGGATGGTAGATGTTGATGGGATGGTCGGCAGGCTGATGGAGTTGGTAAAGGATACGGACTCGACGCCCAACTTGCGCTGCTGCACTGAACACAGCGCAACGGAAATCATCCTTGGTCACCACCTGCGAGCAGGAGAAGGTGAAAAGGATGCTGCCCGAAGGCATCCGTTCGAGGGCTGCTGCATTGAGCTTCTGATATCCTCGCAGGGCATTGTGAAGCACTTTCTTATGCTTGGCAAATGCGGGGGGATCGAGGATGACAAGGTCGTAGGGGAAAGTCCCCTCGATGCTCGTGAAGCGACCTGGATTCTTGAGGAAATCGAATGCATCGGCAGCATAGGCGCTATGACGTGGGTCGCCTGGGAAATTCAGTTCCACATTAGCATTGGTGATACTGATAGCCTGCTTCGATACATCGACGGAATGAACCAATTCCGCCCCACCACGCATGGCATAGAACGAGAAGCCGCCCGTATAGCAGAACATGTTGAGCACACGGCGTCCACGAGCGAAATGCTCGACGAGAGCACGATTCTCGCGCTGATCGACGAAGAAACCGGTCTTCTGCCCCTTGAGCCAATCGACATGGAACTTCAATCCATTCTCAAGGGCCACGTCGCTGATAGTCGATTCGAGGGCACGACCCTGTGCAGCATCAGTCACAGGTTTACCATCGATGATCAGATAACCATTTACCGATTCACCTTCAGCCTCAGCCTCCTGACGCGCCTCAGTCTTATAACCCAAGGTGGTCTCTGACTTGTAATAGACGTTGCGAATCTCAGCACCGGCCACACGAATCAAATCCTCAGCCAACGCCTCACGAATATAATGGATACCAGCAGTGTGGGCTTGCATCACAGCCGTGTGGGCATAGACATCAATAATCAGTCCAGGCAAGCCATCGCCTTCGCCATGGACGAGGCGATAAGCATTGTTGTCATCGCGAATCAGGCCAAGAGTCTGACGTAACTCATAGGCTGACTGCAACCGACGCAGGAAGAACTCATCGTCGAATTCGTCTTCGTCGAACGAGAAGATTCGCACAGCGATGGAGCCTATCTGGTACTGGCCTAATGCGAGGAATTCGCCTTGCGACGACACGACACGCACCCAATCGCCCTCCTCAGGCTGGACCTCGCTGCCAAACTCATCCTCCATCCTGTAGATGGCACCCGAGAAGACCCAGGGATGAAAGCGAAGCAGCGATTCTTCCTTTCTATGTTTCAGAACTATCGTAACCATTGCCAAGTGATGTTAGCCAAACAAAGGTTGAATGATGAACTTCCAGATATCATTGAGATTGACGAAGAGCATCAGGGCGATGATGATAGCGAAGCCTATCATCTGTGCACGCTCCTTGGCCTTGTCGCTGATGGGGCGACGAATGATGGCTTCGATGAGCAGGATGAAGATGTGGCCACCGTCAAGACCTGGGATGGGCAGGATGTTCATGAACGCCAATGCTACCGAGAAGAAGGCCGTCATTGCCCAGAACTGCAACCACTGCCATGTGTCGGGGAAGATAGAACCCATCGTACCGAAACCGCCCAGTGACTCGGCACCTTCCTTGGTGAAGACAAGCTTGAACTGACGCACATAATTGTAGAGCATGTTCCAGCCACGCTTGATGCCTGCAGGAATAGATTCGAAGAAGGAGTAGTCGATATGGGTGAACACATCTTCGGTCATGTAATTATGGAAGAATGCGCCCATCTTGCCCTCTTCGCTCACAAGCATCGTGGCCGACATCAGTGAATCGCCGCGATAGAAATCCACCTTGAGCGAATCACCCTTATGCGACATCAGTGCAAGGGTAACCTCATGGCGAAGCATCGTGAGCGAGTCACCAGCCATAAGTCCAGCCTTCTCAGCAGGGCTATCTGGCATAATCGAATCAATGACAAACGGCATGCGGGCGATGGCAAACAACTCGAGTTGGAGATTGTCGCGAAGGAAGACCTGTCCGATGGTATCGGGCAAGGCAATCTTCACCTCCTGTCCATCACGACGCACAGTGACATCGTTGGCAAGCAGCAGGTTGCTGTTGAGACGCGTATAGTCGGTGGTCTTGCCATCGACAGCGATAATCTGATCGCCAGGATGGAAACCGATTTGCTGGGCATACTCGGAATACTCTATACCGAAAGGCAGGTTCTCGATCTTGATGATATCGGAACCCCAGTGCCAGGCCATGCAGATGTAGATGATGACAGCCAGAATCAGGTTGTTGAGCACACCACCCACCATAATCATGAACTGGGCAAACTTGCCACGCTTGGCAAATGCGTCGTCACGTTCAGTGTCGGCATGTTCGGCATCATGTGTTTCATCAACCATGCCCACAATGGCACAATAGCCGCCCAGCGGAACCCATCCGATACCATATTCGGTCTCGCTGGGATTAGGTTTGTTGCTGACCTTCTTGTTACAAACGAAGACGCCTTCCTTATTCCATTTCAGAAATGAGAAGTTATAGGCATCGAAGAAGAGATAGAACTTCTCGACACCTACCTTGAAGATACGGGCCCACATGAAATGTCCCAGCTCATGCACAAAGACCAGAATGGACAGCGAAATAATGAGCTGCAGGGCCTTGAATAAAAATGTTTCCAATTAACAGTTATGATTTACAATTAATAACTTAGAGGCCCAGGATTTCACGGGCCTTGATGCGTGCCTCGGCATCAATTTCAAAATAATCCTCGAGTGAAGGACTTGCGACGAAAGGCATAGCTGCTACCGTCTTCTCGTTCACCTCAGCCATCTGGAGGAACTTGCATTGACCGCGACGGAACGCCTCGTTGGTCACCTCATTGGCTGCATTGAGCACGCAGGTTCGGTCGCCGCCAGCAGCCAAAGCCTCGAAAGCGAGACGAAGATTGGGGAATCGCTCCAAGTCAGGTCGTTCGAAGGTGAGATGGGCGTAATCCTCGATGCGGAGTTTGCCGTTGATCTGCGAAGGCATACGGTCGGGATAACTGAGCGCGTAAGCGATGGGCACCTTCATGTCGGGGCAACCCAGCTGCGCCTTGATGGCACCGTCGCTGAACTGAACCATCGAGTGTACAATGGACTGCGGATGAACTGCCACCTCAATTTGGTCGGTGTTCATGCCAAAGAGCCAGCGAGCCTCAATGACCTCGAATCCCTTGTTCATCATCGAAGCCGAGTCAATGGTAATCTTTGCTCCCATGTCCCAATTGGGATGCTTGAGCGCCTGGGCAGCAGTCACGTCGCGCATCTGCTCCATCGTGAATGTACGGAATGGACCTCCGGAAGCCGTGATGATGAGCTTGTCGATGGGATTGTCGAGATAATGAGGCTTCTCGGGATTGGCATTGTCATTGGCAAGCCAAGGGAAGCAGCCACGGGCAATGCTCTCACCCTGCAGGCACTGGAAGATGGCCGAATGTTCGGAATCGACAGGCAGGATGGGCACCTGATACTCTGCACAGAGTCCTTCAATGAGTTGACCGGCCACGACGAGTGTCTCCTTGTTGGCAAGTGCCAGCATCTTCTGTGCCTTGATGGCAGCCACAGTAGGACGCAAGCCTGCAAAGCCGACCATGGCGGTGACAACC
>JAEEGK010027375.1_pt1 | contig 11519 bp, 15 predicted proteins | sample 8958771 | NCBI WGS metagenome assembly JAEEGK01 (sample SAMN16246547, study PRJNA631951) | gut metagenome | biome: gut microbiome; feature: rumen; material: SC-attached | host: Bos | place: Iran: Karaj | collected 2018-10 | reverse complement strand
TGCTGTTAATAATAAATTTGGAGCAGGGAAATTCACTGTTCCACAAAAAAAAGCAGCAACCCAAAATTATAAGGGGATGTTCAATAAAGGGAAAATAAGACTTTTTTCAACAGCACAATATGGTTTAACTATTTTTTGGAAAGAGAGATGATGAAACAACTTTTGATAATTCTTTTATCGGCATTTACTTGTTGTGCATGTTCAAAAAGCACCATTTATCAGGTAAAATGTGATGACCGGTTAATAGAAAAAAGAAACTATCAGAATGGTAAATTACAAAGTATTGTTGCATACAACTGTACGGATACCAAAGATTCCATAATCTTCAAAGACGAAGTGGTGTGGTTTCACTATGGTGATAATGGATTTTCATTGGAAAAGGATGTCCCTTTCCAGAAATTCTATTACCCGTGTTTTGATAAGAGTTTAGGTGATAGAGCCATATATAGAATGGTTAAATCACAAATTCTCTTAGAAGATGTTTTGTGGTCATTGGCTGCTATTGACGATGAACTAAATTCAGGCCACATGCTATTGTCTGATAATAAAAGGATTGTAGCAATGAATGATGTCTGTAACATTGAATACACAAACATTGATTCAAATATAATGCTGTATGGTTTGTTTGAATTATATAATACAGAAATACTTCATTCATTAAAAATTTTGATAAAAGAAGGGCTGTTGTATAAGTTGATATTTACAGGGGAAAAAACGCGTCAAGTTGTTGATTTCGAGTATGAAAATTCTATCTTAGCAAAAGAAAAAATATATTTCTACGATATTAGAACTGGTAAATGTTCATTCACGCAGGATTATTCTTTCGAATCAGCGAGACAGGTAATTAATTCCTCGAATCAGCGGGACTGGTTTGGAATCACAGGGACAGATTTTTGATTCTTCATTGTCAGGCAGGTGGGAAATCATGTGAATAATAAAATGGGCAGGGAGAGCGTTATTATAGAAAGGACTGGCTACGACAAATGCCGTAGCCTTAGGGTATAGGGAATTTGCAAATATAGCATCAAGTATTATGCTTCATATAGGAGGAATGTATGTTAAAGAAGGGCAAACTCGTTATGCAGCTTCAGAAGGTTGTGAAGGCATAGCAGAAAATTCCACTTCTGCATCAAACGACTATGTGGATAAAGTCATGACTACATTGTATAACCAATCAGAAAAAAGCAAGATTGCTAAAGGTAGAATCGACGTCATTATAGAAAAACGCCAAAAAACTGATATTCCACAAAATGTTAATCACAAAATAGAGTAATGATAATGAATGATTTAAAAAAACGGTTTCGCACCTTATTGATGCTAACCGTTATCTTGGTAATATTTCAAAGTTTCAAAAGGGCTTCCTTTGAATTCAATTGCCTGCGTATGGAAAACGAGTGCCCCTCTGTTCATAAAGCATCCGTGCTAAGTTTCGACACTATTGTTTATGGTTTTAGTAGAGAAAACCGGATTTCAAAACATATATCATCTGATGAAAAAATTCAGTATCAAATCAATGAAAAGAAATTAATAAAAATAGCTGATTCTATCTGTCAAAAATCAGTTCCGTTCTTTGATACTCTCGTATATGGATGCCATCAGACAAACGTAAAACTATGTTCTGACGGCTCTCTCTACATAAGACATGACAAAACCACATCAAAGGTAATTACACCAATTTTTCGATGTGGTCGGCTGTGCGGAGTTCGCATCTATATCGATTCTTTCGATATGTTCGATATGGATGATTTCATTAAACAGCGTAATCTTGTTTATGAAAAAATAGGAATGAGTCCGTTTCGGCTAAATGAAAATCTATTCAGAGGAAATAAGGAAGATTCAATTACGTTTCATTCAACATGGAACGATTCTGAAATAACCGAAATGGTGATTGCCAATAAATCTTCTTGCTTTAGCAAAATATGTATAGAATCTTCATTATTGAAACCATACTATCGGGAGATTTCCATGGCTTATGGAATTAATAAGAAATAAAGAAAAAAATGACGATAAGCATTAAAATTAAGAAGGGCATTGTATGGACAAGTAAGATTATTGGGATTATTTTGTCTGTATCATTTGTGGCGTGTTGTACATTATGGTGCGCTTGCATGATATGGTTTTACCACGATGTTATATCAGAGATATCGGATTACAGCATAATAAAAGAAATTATTCCTCTTAGCGCAATATTCTTGATATTATCACATTGTTTTGTGTTAGATCTCATCATACGGAATAAACACGCATATAGAAATGTGTGTTATTTTGTACTACATTATAAATATTTTAATTACATAATGATTTTTTTCACTCTCGGAATATATAGCACTCTCTTGCTAAAAATATTATTGGGACCAAAAATTTTATCTACAAAAACAGAATGGTGGTATGGTAATGGTCCTTCTATTCAGTCAATGGTGCCATTGTTGAACATTTATTTGTACAGAATAGTATTGCGTCGGCATGATTTAGACTTGAAGGGCAAGTCAGCTGTATGGCTGTATCTTACAGGTCGCTTGGCATATACACTTATTGTTTGTATGAATGAGTCTGGCAGAAAGTATCTGAAATGGGACTAATAAATCATAGCTTGTACATCAAAACAAATTGGGAGAAAAATAGAGTAACTGGATAAATGGTGGAACGCATATATAGAATCGGAAGAATGAAAAAAACAATACAAACTGTTTTTATGTTCGTAGCATTGTGTAATTTCATGGTATCAGACCACTCGTTCATGTTGGACGAGAAACGACAGATTATAGTTGTACATAACTTGCTAATTTTAGAAATTGAATCTGACAGTACTCAAATAGATGATGGACATTTATTCTTTATTACGAAGAAAGATCCGTATGAAACAAGAATAACTGATACAATAAGGTTACAAGGAACGACCACAGAAATATCTGTTAAAGAAATAATGACAGGTACTGGCTTTAGGAAAAAAACAAGAGTTAAATTACGTCCTAATAGTAAATATACTATTACACATTCGGGTATGGGTGGACGTGTTTTTATTCAAGAGTTCTTTTGGACGGATTCAAACGCAATATTAAGGGTTGATTCTACAAAGAAAAGAATAACCAGTCCACTACAGTCCAAAGAAATTGTCCCATAAGTTCAGCTGACCATCATCGCAGTCATTCTGAGTACGTTTTGTTTTAACAAATAGCTCACCTAAGGGCTTCCTCTCAAAGAGAACTTTCCCGATGGCAGCCGATATAATATAAAGATATTGATCTATATCGCAATGGCAAGTAGCAGATAGTCGCAAATGGCAATACAAATCTGCGAGAACATTGCATTCTGACTCGTTCCGTAGAACGACTTGATGTGCAGTCGCTGCTTAATCTTACGCAACTAAGCGTACAAACATAACCGCCACACATTTCAACACAAAATAGTGAAATATGAGATATCTTGTAGTTAAATTTATTATTACCGTTTTTTGCTGCTTGTCTATGGATACATTAGCACACGGGCAAAAAAATATCACATATCATATTAACGAAAGAGACTCCGTCTTTTATCGTGAAGGAAGCTACGCAATTGAACGATTGGAGATGAAAAATACAGAGTCCATTCTCTTCAATGTCATGAAAGAACTGGCAGTAAACGATTCTTGTGAGATGTACATAGTCAGAATAGGCAACAAAAAGATAGCTATACAAAACTGGGAGTACAGAGGCATAAGAAACCTTAAATCAACCAATATATATGGAATGTTCAGAATCAAAGGAAAGGACTTTTTGATATGCTATAATAATTCTGGCGAATTGAAATCTGTCAGAAAATTGTATAGTAAAAAGAAAGAGAAGATTAGCTTTAAAATTCAATATAAAAGACTTCCTGATGATTTCTACATAATTCAAAATGATATTGTAACGTTATATAAGGGAATCTTAGACCATAATGATATCTTGATTCAAGAAAAAACATATAATAACCGAAGAATAAAATGAAATTCAAGGAAATCAAAAGCCACAGTTTAAAAAATTTCAAATCTAAATATTAACATGAAATATCTATTTATCATAGCAGCAATCGTTCTGAATATCACCAATGCCATGGCGCAGTCAATCATAATAAAAGCAGAACCGATTACGCCAGAATATCACGGAGAAGAATTAAGAAACAAAATCCGAGACTACATTTCTGGTGATATAGAAGAGGATATTGCAATATTAATATATGGAAGTTTTTCTCAACCAGACTATCCGTTAGAAACGTTTATCACTATGGATGCGATAGATTGTATGAAAGACTATAGCCAGCTAGCATACGAAGCATCAAAAGATGTTGTGTATGGTCATTTTGAGTTATTTGATATTGACACATTCAGGTGGCTTGAATCAAAACTAAAAAGAGAAAAAAGATATGATGACCTATTGGAACTTAGTGTTCTGTATTGCAGAGACAAGAATGACAGTATTGCCCGAAAATACTGGAACTTGTATGATAAAGAAAGGCTTAGCAGAGGATACGGAATTCAAAATTGGGATAAGGATACACAAAGAATTTTAAGAGAAGTAAAATCTGATTATAAAGCACCCTATCCCGAATATTTCAAGATTCTGAAGAACGGAGATTTGTCATACTACAACCAGATGAAGAAGAAATATCCGATGCGAAAGCTTCTTCTGTTCTCTATAATATTGGCAAACAAATACAAGAATCCGGAAGCCTGCTACGATGTTTACAAGGCTTATCTCGATTTCATCAACCATTACGGAATTGTCAAGCCATCTGTAAGGCTGAACATCTTGCGTATGTCCATGCCATTCCTGAAGAAAGGTGCAGCAATGGGCAACATCGACTGCAAAAAAAAGCTTGTTTTGCTCAGCACTCCTGAGACAATAAAAGTTCTGACAAAAATAACACAAGCTGGAAATTATCTATTTTAGAATTTATAAAACAAATGACAAAATACATTCCACTAATCATCTTGGCTATACTATGCATGTCGTTTAAACCAGCAAATGGTCAGAATACAGACATACATAATAGCGATACAGTTGAGTTCACCAAAATTGCGCAATTATGTGTGCCATTCCCAGAAGATATGAGAGATTCTGTATGTTCTGTGTATAACTTGGATTTTAGCGTTTATGCAAACTTTGAGTATGATACCATTACTGAGGAAACAAGATGTGAAGCGTTAAAAGGAAATGTATTCTCTTATCATCCTTCTTGGGATATAATATATTTCTTTTACGAAGACTTCGATACTGAATATTGTAGAATTAGAGTTGGTGAATCATGGAAACTAATCAAGAAAAAGTTAATTTACGATATACACGAATTAGTTCCTTTTTTATGCTCAATGGAATATTGGGCAAAGCAAACAGATGAATTCTTTCAAGAAGACTTAAAAACAAAAATTGAGCCTTCAAATAGACATGAATTAAAATGCAAAATTAAAGAAGTAAAAGGTGATTGGATTAAAATCAAAAACGGAGAATTCAAGGCTTGGGTAAAATGGAAAAATGGTTCTACGGTATTTCAAGATTGCCTAAGGTTTGACATATAACAATTAGTTTGGTAATGCCTGTCACTACTCTCGTAGATATTTAGTATGTTTGTGGGGGATTTTCTCCAATTCATGCTATTATGGCAAAGGCAAACTAAAAGATTAAAAGATTATGCAATTTAATATAAAACATATTGAGCGTGTCGCAAAATGGGGATTCGCTTCTCTTTTCTCTATAGTGGGAATATTATTCTTACTCTTTCTATCTTCTGAGTGGTTATGTCCAGAATTCTGGGGAAGTCAAAACGTTGGTAAGAACTTATACATTTTACATTGGGAACGCGATACATATCAGTTTGTCTATAGCACAGATGTTCATGGCAGAACATGTTATCATGGCGCACCAATTATTCCTTCATACAAGAATGATGAATATGCCAATACTCTTGTAAAAAAGTGGGGCTATACGGATAAATGGATTGCACTCATAGCATATAATTTTGCCAATAACCGTAACGAGTATTTTATTGTTGAGAAGAATTATGATACCGATGCGAAAGATACATTGGCAGCCAATAAGATAAGGGATGAGCACATAACACAAATTACTGATAGTGTGCAATTTATAAAAGAGTGTAAACTTCACGGCATCAATATTGTATGTGAATAGCAATAAATGCAGAACAGAAAGAAAAGTTTATGAAACACAAAATTATTTTTGCAGCATGTATTACCGTAATAGTTTTTGTCTTGATTTTTGTCATAGGGATTACGACTGCTCTAAATGACGAACCAACATCAGAAACAATATGTGATTTGAAAATTCACAACAAAAATGTTAAGATTACAGTTGTTACTCCCCAATTGATGATGAATGACGTTGTGACGAAGGTTGAAATCAATCAGGAACAATCTTACACATTCATTGGGTATGATTCCATTGAATCTATAGACGTTAATGCAGACAGTCTGCGTTTAGTTCTTTCCAGTTCGTTACACAATACAAAAGTTGACACCTTAGTTGTTTCATTGAATAACAACAAACATACCTCAGACGCAACAGCGCAGTAAGGCAAGCATCGGAACTCCCTAAAGGACATTCATCTATGGCATTCCCGTATGCCCAAACCCGAAGGCATCCCGAACGAATCCAGAAGCCCTCCCAACGTTTTGCCGAATTTACGCCCTCGAACTCTTTTCGCATACTATCTAAGAGAGTTCGAGGGGCTAATAGTGACATTACATCGCGTTTCCCATTTTAATCCAGAAAAGGTGTTGTTTTCTCAGAATTTATTTGTAAATTTGTAATTAGGATTTTTGGTTCCTAATTTTTCCATTCCTCAATTTTTTAAAGACTATGGCAAAGACGATGCTGCGACTACCAATAGGCATACAAGACTTTGAGAGCCTCCGTATAGATGGCTATACATACATTGACAAGACGGAATATGTATATCGACTTGTCAATGAAGGACGCTATTACTTTCTTTCGCGCCCACGACGCTTCGGCAAGTCATTGCTGCTGTCTACCATCAAGGCGCTGTTTCAGGGCAAGCGCGACCTGTTCAAAGGCTTGGCTATCGACCAGAAAGAGGACATAGACTGGGCAGAATACCCTATATTGCATCTTGACTTGAATACCGAGAAGTATGATGCGAAAGAGAAGTTGGAGAATGTACTCAATGACTTTTTAACTAAAGCAGAGAACAGCTATGGGAAAATGGAATCGGAAACAAGTCCAGGTCTTCGTTTTCAAGGTGTAATAAAACGTGCCTACGAAAAGACTGGTCGGCGTGTAGTCATACTCGTAGATGAGTATGACAAACCTATGCTGCAAGCCATAGGCAACAAAGAACTGCAAGACGAATACCGCGCAACACTCAAAGGCTTCTATGGAGCATTGAAGTCGATGGACGGCTGCATCAAGTTCGCCATGCTGACGGGAGTGACTAAGTTTGGAAAAGTCAGCGTATTCAGCGACCTTAACAACCTAATGGATATCTCTATGCTGAGGAAATACCACAACATCTGCGGTATTACAGAAGAGGAACTGCTTGCAACTTTTGACAAAAAGATAGACGAACTGGCAGCGGACAACAATATAACTCGCGATGAGTGCATAGCCAAGCTAAAGAATATGTATGACGGCTATCACTTTAACGAATATGCCAAGGAAGGAATATACAATCCGTTCAGCGTGCTCAACACATTAAACAACGGAGATTTCCGCAGCTACTGGTTCGAGACTGGCACACCGTCGTACCTCGTAGAACTGCTGCGCCGACATCACTACAATCTGGAGCAGATGTCAAAGGCTGAGGTAACAAGCGACGTGCTTAACTGCATCGACGCAGAGTCTAACGACCCAATACCCGTAATCTACCAGAGCGGCTACCTCACCATCAAGGATTACGACCCTGAATACGAAATATATACGCTTGGATTCCCCAACGAAGAAGTGGAGAAGGGATTCATCAGGTTTCTGATGCCTTACTATCTCAATGGCGAGAATACAAGAGAACCATTTGACGTGCGCAAGTTCCGTGCCGATGCAGAACAGGGCAATGCGGAACAGTTCGTTATCAGGCTGAAATCACTCTTTGCCAGCGCACCTTACGACAGCACAACGGGCGACAGGGAAAACCACTTTCAAAACATGATGTGGGTGGTCTTCAAGATGCTCGGCTTCTACACGCAAAGCGAATACAAGACCTCAGACGGGCGCATAGACCTCATGATAGAAACACCAGACTACCGCTATATCATGGAATTCAAACTCGACGGCACGGCAGAAGAGGCCTTGCAGCAGATAAAGGACAAAAACTACCTGCTGCCTTTCACGTTAGACAACAAGAAAAACTACATGATAGGCATCAACTTCTCTAATGCCACCCGTACAATAGAAAAATACGTCATCGAAGAGGCTTGACACAAAGAAGCCGATATTCATCAAGGAACAGGGCAACCACTCCGTACCTGCCAAATGGGCGCAGAATGTAAAGGAAGATGAAAAGTACCGAATTGAATAAGATTATGAGAAAACTCTCCTTCCCGTCTTATACAAAGAAGGGAAGAAAACTCCCATTGTCGCAAAGAGGCAAAAACAATACAACACATAGGCACAATGAAATATTTGTATATTGTTATAATCGCATTAGTGTTAGGATGTTCTTCTAAACAAAGAAGTTGTACTATTCCTTATGCCGATAATCAATGGCAACGTATTGACACTACATACTATCTTAAAAACGGATATCTGCTACATGAATTTACATCGGATGATTCTCTCTTGATATTTAGTTTGGAGAAAAATGATTTTCAAAAGACAATAGTTGAACAAGGGAGATTTATGGATGATTCGGTATTTGACGTCAGATATGATGATAACTATACAGAATTGGATTTCGAGAAATACTTTGTGATAAGTCATAAACTGGCTTTAACAGAGGTGTCTTATTATATCTTCGAAAAGAGTACGGGCAAAAACGTCTTCGACGGATACGATTGTTTTATCTCAAATATAGATGAGTTAACCGAAAACAACGACAGCCTGCTGTTGTGTGTATGTCGTCCAGAGAAAGATTATTTTGATTATAAACTGTTTCTTTGCGATTTGTCGAAAGATATATTTCAAGAGCTTAACATAGATGATTTTTTCTCAGAAACAAGCGATATGCCGCCATTTATTGCAGATTGTTTCAGACTACAAAAAACAGACAACGATTCTGTAACCATAACATATAATAATGATAACCAATGTGTTAAACAGAAAATTGCGTTAAAATATACCAGATAATGAATTTGTTATGATGAAATGCAATATTAAAAAAACAACGCACATTGTTGCATTTGCAACACTAATAGGCATGCTCTTGGGTTGCTCTCACAAAAAAGTGGAAATAGGAGAAGTATATTCAGATGTTGACCTAATAAATGAGTTTGGCAATCCTACAACTGTCGACACAATCGTTCTAAAGAAAGGAGTTTCGCTATACGAATTCCAAGGAGGATTAGATAAGTATATCCCACAAAAAGATAGTCTGTGCATTATTCAATATATATTTAATAGCGGAACAACTACAACCGCCATCTGGGCAATTGGAACCGAAAAAAACAAAAGAATTATAGACTTCTTTAAATGGGATAAGAAGGAAAGAAATTACTAATGATTTGCAAAACATTTCCGACGAGAGAAAATAAAATTCAAGATGAAACACTTTATTATATTTTTCTCACTTTGCATACTTACAAGACATACCGTTCTTGCACAAAAAGATGCAACAACGAATTCAATTAACGGACATGAGCTTGTTGATTTGAATCTGCCGAGCGGCAATCTGTGGGCAACAATGAATATTGGAGCACGTTCAGAATTCGAGCCGGGCAACCTGTTTGCTTGGGGCGAAACTTGTCCTAAGTCTGCATATAGTTGGAACAATTACAAATATGCAAAAGGGAATTCAAGCAAGTTAACAAAATATTGCTACGATAGCGCAAGATTTGGAAACAACGGATATGCCGACACACTAAACATTTTAGAGCCGAAAGACGATGCAGCAACGGCAAACTGGGGATTTCCTTGGCACATGCCTACGCAAGAAGATTTTCGGGAATTGGCAGAATGTTGTAATTGGACATGGACAAACAGCTATAAGAACTCAGGCACAGAAGGCTTCATCGTTTCATCTACCAACGGTAACGCCATATTCCTACCTTCAGCCTGCAAATATAATCCCGATGACCCTTCTTCGGGCAAATATGGCGGATATTGGTCTTGTGTGCTTAGCCAAGAAAAATACCCGAGCCATGCATACGAACTGAACTTCGAAGAGTGTCCCGATGTTGATGCACGTTTAGGCAGATGCTGCGGAAACAGCATCCGTGCCGTTTTCTCTCCAAACAACTCAGCCCCAAGATTCAAGAAAAAGACAAAAAAGGAATTGACTGACAAACAGATTGCCGAGATAAACAAATCTGACAAATCCACCCCCATTGAAATATTGGGCTTGAAGCCGAAACTGTGGGGAAACATCGACGGATTTTGCCATAAAATGACCGAGCAAGGATTTGTCCGCGACATCTACATGGAAGAATCCGACAATCGAAGATTCTTTTACGGAACTTACTTTGGCGATTCTTGTCACATCGTTGTCGAGTACGACATAAACACAACCTTTGTTTTCTGTGTAGAAATCAGCCTCAAGATCAAAGGAAAAGAAGAAGGTCTCAGAGTTCTCGAAAAATTACGCAGAATCATGGAGAAAAAGTATGGAGTGTTTGAGAGCGAGGATATTTCCCTTGCCAGAAGACATATTGAAGGTGGGCTTATTGTATCAAAATATGAATACAATCACTACGATAAACAGTCCATTATTGAGCTATCATTTATCAACAAAAACAATATTCCAACCGAAGATTTAGAGCTATTCAAAAAAGTTTACGGACTATAGGCTTTGCCGAGCGCGAAAATTCGGAGAAACAAAAAAGGCTTAGAATTTAAAACGCTATAATTATGAAGAATCTTATAATACAATTCGTCTTACTGCTGACATTTTTATGCTGTAAAACAACCCAAATGGATGCTTGCGAGATAAAAGAAGACAACATCTCTGGAGCAAACATCAGAATAGATACTCAAAGACTTCTGTCCAAAGAATTTGAGATTCACATACCTGCGCCCTTCCGTGTTCAGAAGGATGCTGATGAAGAAGGCATTGCCTATTATTACAGTTTTGTTGATGGTGCAATTATAATTGTCTTTCAAGGAGCGATGACAGAGTTTGCAATGGACAGGTATGTGCCTCAGGAAACAACAGAAACGGGCAATAGAAAAACGTCAGTTGGAATAAAAGACAATAAATATTGGCGCAAGGACGTTTTTTCAAACATAAGGGTATACTACTCTGATGTGCCGCACGAGCATAAGGATACTTATGACAGAGTATTGAACGAGATGAAGGTCAGACCAATCCCAACCATCGGGAATACAGAGCAAAAGCCTGCTAATGGCTTTGGCACTACCAATTAGCAATTTACAGATAATCAG
>JAEEGK010027371.1_pt1 | contig 11520 bp, 3 predicted proteins | sample 8958771 | NCBI WGS metagenome assembly JAEEGK01 (sample SAMN16246547, study PRJNA631951) | gut metagenome | biome: gut microbiome; feature: rumen; material: SC-attached | host: Bos | place: Iran: Karaj | collected 2018-10 | reverse complement strand
CCTGAAAGATTTAATTCTTTAAGATTTATACAGCTCATAAACCATTGGCTCATATCTGATACAGAAGAAGTTGTACAGCCTTCCAAGTCTGCACAAACAAGCTTTGAACAAGAGTCAAAAAGGCTTGCATTTGCTGCAGTATCAAGCGGAATAGTTACACCAGGTGCAACGTAAAGAGAAAATTTTGCATTTGAATTAGTATTGTATCTGATTCCATAAGCAATTGTATTATTAGTTACTGAATTTCCCAAATCGGCAGCCGTTATATCAGAATCAATAATAACATCTATATTATCTTCATCATTTTTAATGGCATTAGAGAAGTCTGCTATTGATGAATAAGAACTGCTCTTAAGTACCGGCTTACAGAGTTTGCCTGTTGAACTTACAGCCCAGCTTTCGTTCGGGTGTGAAGAATCTGGTGTTACAGTGAATTTAGAATAGTTAACATCTATTCCAGTTCCTGTAAGGAGAGACTGTCCAATGGTGTAAGATGCTGGAGTCAAATTAATCTCTGCAGTATCTGTAAGAGGTTCAGTTTCAGAAACTGTTACAAGCCCACCTGGAAGGTATACATCATTTTTACCGGCATAAGTTGTGGCATTAGTTCCAGTGAGTGTATAATACGGTATTTTAATTCCATCTTTCAATGTGATAGTAGCAGAGGTTGTTGCACCATTTTCAACATAAATTGCACCACCAGTTTCTACACTTTTATTTTGAACAATCTCAGCTGTACCACCTATAGTAACCGAAACATTTTCTGTAGTTGCATCAACATAGATTCCTGCCCCACGCTGCTGGGCTGTATTTGAATGAATGCTTGCTGTTCCATTCAAAGTAACTGAACCACCTGCGATGTAAAGTCCGGCCCCGAAATTAATAGTATTATTTAAGTTAATAGTTCCTTTAGTAAATTGGATACTTCCAATATTATAAATAGCACTGCCAAGAGGCGCGGAATTACAAACTATACTTCCGCCTCTGCTTGCTACAGTATTTGTAGCCTCATCAGTCCAGGCAATATAACCAAGATAAAGACTGCCTGTATTATAAATACCACCACCAGCAGAATCTGCAATATTAGGACCATTTACTCCACTGCTACCAATCCGTGAAAACCCATATAAAAACATGGTACCCGTAGTATAAATACCGCCGCCATTAGAAGAAGCATGATTACCATCCAAGTATATATATGATAGATCCAAGAGACCAACAGAATAGATACCAGCTCCGTTCGTCGCTGTATTTTCATCAATGTATGGAGACTCTACAGTCTTAAAAGCTGCTCCCGTGTTACTAACATAAACACCGCCACCATTCACTGCAGAATTATTATTTATATAATTGGTATAATTCGAATTTGTGACTCTTACAGATACTTCAACAGCACCTTCAATAAAGACTCCACCGCCATCACCTGTTGTCTTATTATATGATATTCGAGTATTTCTTAGAATTAATGCAACAGAAGTAGAAATTCCGCCTCCATTTGCATTAGTACCAGCGCTATAATTTTTTACAACATTATAACCTTCTGTTGTTGTTATAGAACCACCTTCTATTCTTATTCCACCACCACCATTACTTGCAGAATAATTTCCACAATCAGTAAGTCCAGTAGCAGTTGTATCTGAATCAGTCCAAGTTTTTCCTATAGTACATTTGTTAATTGTAACAGAAGATGTTCCCATCACAAAAAGTCCGCCGCCACTGTCACCGGAATAATTATAATTTATCTGGCCATTTGTAATATCCAGCGTACCAGCAACACATCGGATACCACCGCCGTAATTCTGAGCAATATTTCCAATAACTTTTGTATTAGAAAGTACTGCCTTACCATTTGATTCAATACAGATTCCACCACCGCCATTTGCAGAGTTAGAACCGGAATCTGTAACAGGTGTAGAATCTGCGCATGATTCAAGTTCGCCGCCAATCAGACAGCTATTCAAAGTAACCAGGGCCGGAGAAGAAGCTGTTCCGTCTGCAACATAAAGAGCACCACCAAAAGTATTTGCAGAACAATCGCGGATTGTAGTATTTGTCAAAGTAACATTTGTACCTTCACCACTTACAAAAAGACCACCACCAGAACTGTTTGCTGAACAATTACTTATCGTACAATTTTTCAAAGTAACAGCAGCACCCGAACCGCTGATATAAAGAGCGCCACCTTTTCCTTCTGCATCAGAACCAGAAGCATGACCGTCTTTTATTGTAAGCTTAGAAATTTCCACAGGAACCGTAGTTCCGATTGTAAGTACGCGGCCATCTGGATTCGGATTTTGAATAGACGGATTTGTACCCCGCCCCTTTATTATGATTTTTCCAGCCTTGCCGTTCAGACTGCTGCCAATCTCCGGCACTGTAGTATCCGGAGTGTTATTTACTTCGCCTGTAATAAAGATTTTATATTCAAGGCTGGTATCTGCTCCTTCTGCTGTTGCAATATCTTCTATATAGCTGATTGCCCTGCTTAAGGTGAGGAAGGGAGCAGTATGGTTTCCTGATTTTGTATCTGAAGCGGGAGTTCCACCTTCAACCGTACCAACATAAATATAGGTATTTACATAAGAGGCGATTTTTGCGGCAGTTACATTAAAGGTGCCGTCGGATTCAATTGGTGTAAGGCCACCCGAAGCAATCCATGTTTTTGTTTTAAGATTTTTGCAGACATTGATTGTCTGAACAGTTGAATAGGCAATTACATTGCCCGCCTTGTAAAAATCAATAATTACTTCGTAAGCACCGCTTCTTACACTTGGATTTGAGGAATCTGTTTTGATTGTTGCAGTAGTGCCCGTAATCTCAATTGGATTAGGAGTTGAAAAAGGCCAGTAAGCTGAATTATCGCTGATACAGGTAGTTTTATATTTAACAATAGAAGAATCTACCGTCATAGAAAGGTCTATTTCGCCGGTACTTGTTGAACCGCCTGAAACATCCGGAGTTGGATAAAACTTAAGCACTGTATCCTCTGCAAGGTCTTCGGGGTCTATAGGGTCATCTGTAGAAGCACTAAAAAGAGTTGCACCTGTTTCACTGCCTGAATCAAGCTTTTTTAAGCCGCAGGTAATTGACCAGTCCTGTCCCGGAGTAAGAGGCAGCTCAAAAGTGGTTGCAGTATCATCTGAACCAAACGAGCCGTTTACGGTAGTAGAGCCGTTTGTAGCAGTAGCAAAATATTCTACCTCACTTGCAATATAGGCTGGGACCGCAGCACGCCCATTTTGTATAACAGTGGAATTTACTTCTGGTACTGCACCAGTAATTATAATCTGCCCGTGAACAATTACCGGCGGAGGCAAAGAACTTTCGTTTGTGCCGGACTCTTGCGTATTACCAGCTGATGAAGCAGAAGCTGACTCATCTTCTTCCTGCGAAGGAATTGCTGTTTCAAAAATATTTTTGCAGGAAGTAAAGAGAAGCGAGCCCCATACTCCTAAAATCATTATAAATAATAAAGAGAAAAATGATTTTTTTGCAAATGTATTCTGTTTTTTATACATCATAAATAACATTTCCTCCTGGTTAATCGGCATTACGGACTACGCGGAAGCCAACGAGGTTACTTCTGCTATAAGCTGATGTAGAAGATCGTAAATTATTCAATGTGCAAGATGAACTAGAACTATTAATAGAACCACCTTTGTAAGTTCGATAAGTACTTGAAACTGCTCCTGTTACAGGAGTTGTACTTATTGCGCTATCAGAGGCGTACCAGTCCCAGCATAACTCACCAACATTGCCAGTCATGTCATATAAGCCAAGTCCATTTGCACTGTCTACGCCAGAGGTTTTATCTGTTTTTACTTCATGGGCTTTAGAACCGCTGTTAGTATTATACCATGCAACTTTGTTTATATCGTTACCGGTTTCTGCTGTACCACTGTAAGTAGTCTGAGTTCCGGTTAGGTTTCCGCTTCGGGCAAGATACTCCCATTCTATTTCTGTAGGGAGGCGCCAGCCATTTGCCTCTGTATCAAAGCGTATACCACCTGTAGAGTCACCACTACCCTCGTCTTTCCAGTCTAATTTATTACTAACACTAGTAGAATTGTAATAATATTTGTTAGTAGTTGTACCCTTGGCTATATTAGTACCGGAAACATGGGAATTAAGCCAAGTGTCAACATTTCTTCCGTTTCCAGGCCCACCAATTTCTGCCCCGGAAGAATCTGCAAGATAGTAAGCAGGGGTAAGACCTTCTGCAAGGCTTCTGAGGTTACAGTAAATTACTGCTTCATACCAGCTTACATAATAAGCAGGATAGTTTTGTCCAACACCATAACTTGAAGTTGGTGTATAATAGGAATCATAATATCTCATATACATTTCGTATTCACCTTGTGTTACCTCGTGGTCGCAGGCTATAAGATTACGTATCTGACCTATGTCTCGTCCGCTAAGGAATATCTTTGAGCCGGTTACCGCAGCAGAGCCGTCAAAGGTTGTTCCCGTTACAAAAACCATTCCTTCCGACACAGGTACGTCTTCTTCACAAATAATCGTAAAGCTTGCATCGTGGGTATAGCCCAAATAAGTTGCAGTAACATAGAGGGTATAAGAATCTTCAAACGAAATAGCAGGAATTGTAAAGCAGTTTGCATTTACACCACTTCCTGCCGTAAGGGTAGTATGAGTTCCATTCCACAGCAAAGTAGCAGCCCAGCTTACTTCGTTTGTGCCACCAGCCGGGGTAGTAAAGGTCTGGTCTGTATAAAGTTTCTGATTTGTAGCATTATAATAAAGCGTTGTCGGAGTACTGCCCGTACCAGGTTCTGTGCGAGTTACCACAGGCATAACTCTTACAGTTGCGTCTTCTCCAACCTTTATACTGTCTTGTAAAGTCGTAAGCGTAAAGTTGTAATCGCCCGGCAGGTAAATGGTACCGCCTGTAACATCCATATGCTGGGCAGCCTCGCCTACGAAGCCTGTCTGTGTACTTGCAACAATATCAAAGTCCTGGTCTGAAGTAAAAATCTGATTTGGAGCAGTTCCGCTGTTTGTGCTTGCATAGCCTGTTGTAAACGGAGCGGATGAATAGGTTCTGGTAATTCCAATCTGGCTTTCTGTGGAAAGGGCACCTGCCACGGTGATTTTCTGACCGGTCTGCAAGTGAACATTGTCGGTCGCATTAGAAGAACCCGAGCTATTATTTCTAATTTTGACAGTGCTGCTAGAACCGGATTTTCCGAGGGTAAAGGAAGGCGATGGAGTTGTAGTAGTTGGAACAACGCATACACCGCCGCCGGCATACTGGGCATGATTTCCGCTTATCTCGCCGCCAGTCATTGTAAAGGAAGAATACTGGCCTACGCACACAGCCGCAGAAGCCTTAGTATTACTTGACGTTGTTTCGTTGGAAGTTATGCTTCCGCCAGACATATTAAATACAATAGGAATCGAGCTGGACTCGCTGTTCATATAAATAATTCCGTTGTATCCGGCACAATCCCCACCAACTGCCGACGAAGCAGGAGAGTTTGAAGTAATTCCTGTTATTGAACCGTTGGTCATATTAAGGGTAATCTGGCCGATTGGGTCAGAGGGATCTGCATATAAACAAATAGCCGCCCCAGTGTGTCCAGCTGTAAAAGTTGAGGTAATTGTGCCGCCGTTAAAATTAAAGGTTCCAGGCGAACCAATTTCAACATTTGCAGTTCTAGAAGTTGCAGGTAACTCTGTAAAAGTACTTGTGTTGTTTATGGCATCAGAGGAGATGTTACCATTAGTCATAGTAAAGGTGCCTCTGCAATAAACACCTCCTCCAGACATAGGTGCACTATTTTGAGTTATAGAACCGCCGTTCATTGTAAAGGAAGCACCAGAGGCAATATAAATACCGCCGCCCTGTGTTTTATACTGATAATCAGATGAACCGCTGCTTCCGTTAATTCTGTTAGATTGAATTGCGCTGTTATTACCATTCATAATGAGAGAGGCACCTGTGGCTACATAGATTCCCCCTCCCTGCACATAAGCTTTGTTTTGTTCTATTACACAGTTGTTCAGAGTAGCAGAAGTGCCATTTCCGCTAAGGTAAAGACCTCCGCCATATGCATCCGGGCCACTTGAGCCATTAGCGTTTCCGCTTGTAATTGTAAGTCCTGAAATTTCAACCGGAACCGTTGTTGCAATGTTGAGAACACGGCCCGTGCTGTATGGATTTTGCAGCACAGGAGGATGGTCTGTGTCCGCTTTTCACCTGATTGTAAGCTTTGCGATTTTGTCGTTCAGGGAGCTTGCAATTTCCGGAACTGTTGTAGTTGAAGTATTGTTTACTGTTCCGCAAATGTGAATTGTATATTCCCTGCTTGCATCTGTACTAGTAGCGGCAAGACTTTGAACAACAGAGAGTGCCTTATCAAGAGTAAGGAACGGTGCTTTATGGGAGCCGCTGTTGCTGTTGCTTGGACTCAAGGCATTTGTGGCTCCGGTTGCGCCTACATAATAATTTGTTGCGGCATAGTTCTGGATTCTTGTGGCGTTAACATTAAAGGTTCCGTTTGACTCTATTGGAGAGTTACCGCCGGAAGAAATCCAGGCTCGGGTTGTAAGTCCCTTGCAGACAGTAAAATTCTGAACTGTTGAGTAAAGCAGATTATCACTTGAATCAAAAAAAGACATTAAGATTTCGTAAGTGCCCACCGGTACGCTTGCGTTAATAGTGGCAGTTGTGGAGCCCGGAGTAATTGTGGCGCTGTTTAATGATGAAGGCCAGCCGGTAGAGTATTCGTTATTTGCCTCCAGCGTAACAGATGCAATGGTAGAATCTATAGTCATAGAAAGATTTATCTGACCTGTTGCCGATGAAGCCTGGGCTACCGGAGATGGGAAAAACTTAAGGCCGCTTCCAGATGCCGCTGTCTGCGGATTAACATCGGGTATAACGGCAGACATGATTATGTCACTTGCATCCGTAGAGTTTTTTACTTTGATTCCGCAGGTGATTGTCCAGCTTCTGCCGGGAATCAGCAGGATAGTAAAGGCATTTGCACCAGCAGAGCCCGCAGCCCCAAAGCTTCCGGTGGCAGTTTTTGTGTTTACTCCATTGTTTGAGGTGGCAGTAGCAAAGTAGTCAATTTCTGATGTGGTAAAAGCCGGAATTGCGGCACGTTCACCGCCAGCCGGGAAATCACCACCAGTGAAAGAATCACCGTAGGCCGCCCCATTAGAAAGAAGCTCCTGCGGCAGAGCCCCATTAAAAATCAGCTGCCCCGAAATAAGAACAGGCTCCGGCTCAGCATCACCCGCCCCAATCAGATTTTGATTTTCCGGCGCTACATCGTTTTCAAAAAGATTGCCGCAGGAAAGAAAAAACATACAAGCCGCGACCATCATGCCCGCCATCAAAACCATTCTGAAGAAAGAGAAAAAAGATATTTTTAAATCAAAGACCTTCTTCCGAAGCATAACAATTCATTATAACGCATTTTCACAAAAAATGCCATAATATAGTAGAAGTTGTTTTTTTTATAAATTTTCCAAACTTTTTTTGTAAAAAACTGCGTAAAATGGTGCAAGTGCTACTATTTATATAGTGTGGAAATTTTGAAATGCCCGCAACCAGCATTTTAAGGTTTTCAAAAAACACTATTATAAGAGGTAGCATTATGACTCAAACACAAAATAATTCAGAAGAATCTACAGTTCAGCGAAAAATCTATGACAGCCTGTTTATAGCTGTCTTTGGTAAAGACAGTGAACGCAGTAAACGCTGGCGGCTGGAACTTTACAATGCACTGAATAACACCAGTTACACCGACCCGAATGCACTGGTGCTGAATACTCTGGAGAATGTGCTTTATATAAAAATGCACAATGATGTTTCTTTTCTCGTTGATTCCCAGATGACCCTTTTTGAACATCAGCGGACAACAAATCAGAACATGCCTTTGAGGGGATTGTTTTATTTTTCACAGCTGTATCATAAATATCTTATAGATACAGGGCAGCAGCTTACTACAAGTACTCTTATACCAATTCCAAATCCAAATTACATAGTCTTTTACAATGGAGATACAACAAGAGATGAAGATTATGAACTCAAACTTTCAGATGCATTTATGCACGTAGATAAAAGTGGAAGATTTGAATGGACTGCCCGAGTTCTTAATATTAATTCAGACTTCAATTTATCTCTTCAAAAAAAATGTAAACCGTTGTATGATTATATACAATTCACAAGCCGGATAAATGAAAATAAGAAAAATGGTATGGCAACAGAAAAGGCTATAGATGAAGCAATCGACTGGGCAAGTGAACAGAATCTTTTAGAAGGTTATATCAAAGAGCAGAAAGCGGAGGTTAAGATGACGTTACTTACAGAATTTGACGAAGAAGCAAGTATTCGTGGCTGGCGTAATGATGGTCGTATACAGCAAGCTGTAGAAAATGCTATTATGGTTATTCATAAATACAAAGCTACTCCTGAAGATGCTGCAAAAGACATGAATGCTCCGCTAGAACTAGTTCTTAAAGCTTTGAAAACGAGAAAAGAAAATTCTGAAGTAAGTACTTTATAACGAAGAGCAGAAAGCCTTTATGAAGCTGGTTACCAGCAATGAAAGCACCAGTGCCTTTGCCGACAAAGTTTCTAAACTGGTGGAAGACGCTAAGCACAATACGCAATGGAGAAAACAGTTTATGGATTTTAAACATTACATGTCTCAGTCTTTCAACCAGGGCAAAGAAGTTGGCTTGCAGGAAGGTATACAACAAGGTTTACAACAAGGAGTACAGCAAGGCGCTCAGCAAAAGGTTCTCGAAAATGCACGTAGCTTTCTTGCTATGAAAGTCTTGTCTCCTGAACAGATTGCGCAGGGTACCGGTCTCCCTCTCGAACAGATACTAGAACTGCAAAAGCAGATTACAGTGCAGGCATAGAATTAAACGAAGAACCGAAAGCCTTTTTAATGAAAAGTTTAGTTTGTGTTGATTTGCTCCACTACATCAAGCCATTTTTTGCCATAATCGATTACACATTAAATTAATAAAGCTTTCTAGCCATATTATACACTTTTAGCTATTTTTATTATAATTCAAACAGATTTATATTATACTAAACTCGCACCCGTGGCATGGGCGGATTGCCCCCAGACTTTTAAACCGGTCGAAAGATTGGAATAACTGATTTGGAGGCGAAGCTATTGAGTTTATATGAGATTCTTGATCTGGCATTCCGTGCCGTCAAGTTTATCTATGACATACTTAGCTCCCTTCACCGTAGACGGCAGAAGAAGCAAAAGTAAAAAAATAGCCCACCCTGTCTGGTCCAAACAAGCAGGATGGGCAAACGCCTAAGTAATTAGGCAACCTAACTGTGGGGCAAGACGCGTGTCACGCGGTGCCCTTTTTTAATATATAGCATACCTTTAAAAAAGGCAAGTAATTATTCTGCAGTGCGGACAACACGGAAGCCGATATAGTTGAGACGGTAATATGGGCCGTAGTAGTAGTTCCGGTAAGACACGTTACAGTAAGAATCGTCACTGCTCCAGGAGCCACCGCGGTAGACGCGGTTAGAGCCGGAAGAAGGACCGGCCGCAGGGGTGCTGCTCGTTATACTACTTCCATTCCAGTCCCAGCACCATTCCCATACGTTACCGCTCATATCGTATATGCCAAGTGTGTTTGCTGTCTTTTTCTTAACCTCGTGGGTCTTATCTCCACTGTTGCTTGAGTACCAGGCCACATTACCAACAGCAGTACCTCCGCTGTAGGTGGTCTGTGTAGCCGGTATACTACCGTCTCCCCCTCTTGCAATATACTCCCATTCCGCTTCTGTCGGCAGGCGGTAGCCGTCGGCAGTAAAGTCGCAAGTTGCTGAATTCCAAGTTGAATTATTCGAGTTAGGTATACTGCTGTATGCCAGGGTTGCCCAGTCTGATACTCCGCTCACGGCATAGCAAGGGGTAAGATTTTCTGAAATGCTCTTTTTGTTACAGTAGGCAATTGCGGCGTACCAGTTTACGTATTCTACAGGGCGATTTTCCTGAACTTCACCGTCCGCCGCTTCTTTTCCACTTGAACCGTTGAAACTACTTGGGTTTGTTCCCATAATGTCTGTAAATTCCGCCTGTGTTACCTCATGGTCGCATACGTATAGGTTCGGAATTGTTACAGTGCGATTTGTTATGAACACTGAAGAGCCGCTTACCTCTCCGGTCACAGTAGCACCAGTAACGGCTACAAAGCCTTCCGGTAACGTAACTCCCGACTGGCACTGCAATGACAGGTTTGCGTTATGGGTGTAGCCCTGGTAAGTTGCGGTGACGTTCAAGGTGTAGGTATTTTCGAAAGACAGGGCCGGGATGGTGAACTTGTTGGCGTTTGCACCGGTACCGGCGGATAGGCTTGGAACTTCTACCTCAGTACCGCACCAAAGCGATGCAGACCAGGTTACTTCGGCATTGCTTCCTTCCGGCTGGGTAAAGGCTGAATCTAAGTAAAGCTTGTGGTCTGCGGCTTTATAGAAGAGCGGCGTTGTGTTGCCGTTTGGCTCAGTACGTGTGATGTCCGGAGTTACGGTTACATTTGCCGCTCTGCCAAGTGTTACACTGCTTTTGCTTGCGGCAAGGGTAAAGTGATAGTCACTCGGAGCATAAACGGTTCCGCTCGGTGAATAGGTTAAGAAGGCCGCCTCGCCGCCAGTTCCCGCAATTATTGAATAGCCTTCGTCTGAAGTGAAGATATCTGCCGGAGCAGTACCGCTGTTAGTTGTGCCATAACCGCTTGTGAATGGTGTAGCCGAGAAGGCCCCGGCCCGGGTAATTCCAACCTCGCTTGCAGTAGAGAGGGCACCGGCAACTGTGACTGTCTTTCCTTCATCAAGATAAATATTTCCTGTTACCGCAGGAGAGCCTACGGTATTATCTTTAATGAGTATTGTACTTGCAGAAGATGTCTGTCCGAGGGTAATAGTTGGAACAATTAATCCAGTTCCTGTAATGTTCTCACGATATACACCGCCAGCGTTAATGCGGGCATGATTATGACTGATTTCGCCACCGGTCATATTAAAGGCACCGTATCGACCAACATAAACACCGGCACACGTACCATGTTCAGAATATGTATCAACTATTGCAGTATTACCGGTTATTTTTCCACCAGACATATTGAAAACAAGGCTAAAGTTCTCACTACTTCCATTTGGCGCTGCAAGTAAATAAACAGCAGCAGTTTGTGAAATATTTAATCCAGAAATTTCACCGTCTGACATATTAAAGGTTGCAGTTCCATTTTCGTCTCCATTAGTATGGCTGGCATAAAGACAAACTCCTGCCCCGTTCTGTCCTTGTGTAAGACTGGAAGTTATTTTTCCGCCATTCATATTAAAGGTTCCAGGAATTCCAACTTCTACGTTTGCAGTAAGCTGAGTGCTGGTCAAAACTGAATTAGATGAAGTATTGCCTATATCAATTCGCACATTCGATTGAATTACAGTGGTATCCACTTCTCCATTCATTTCGAAGGTTCCACGCACATAAACGCCACCACCAGAGT
>JAEEGK010027370.1_pt1 | contig 11520 bp, 10 predicted proteins | sample 8958771 | NCBI WGS metagenome assembly JAEEGK01 (sample SAMN16246547, study PRJNA631951) | gut metagenome | biome: gut microbiome; feature: rumen; material: SC-attached | host: Bos | place: Iran: Karaj | collected 2018-10 | reverse complement strand
TGATGGGCATTCTCATAGCGCTTCAACAAACGCTTGTAACTTTCTACCAAGAAAATTCCAGACCCACACGCAGGGTCAAGAATTTTTACATTGTATTCCGTATATTGCTTGTCTGTAGGCAGAACTTCGTCCAGCATAAGTTCAACCAAAGAGGTTGGAGTATAATAGGCTCCAGCTCCTTTTTTCCCTTTTGGATTCGATTCCTCCAAAAACTGCTCATAGATTTCACTCAAAAGCTCGATGCGAATGATTTTGAAATCAAACAAGCGCCAATCTTCAAACAATTCTGTCTGTCCATCATTCTCATACCCATTAGTGAAACATTTCCTTATCACTTTAAGATGCTCTACGGTCACACTTTGACGCTCACCTTCCTTCACAGAAAAAACATTGCCATTAAACTTCTCTTCCAAAATGGCATACAATTCATAGGTGGCATCAACACTATCCAACACATCGAAATAGGTCTTTGCACCTGCCTTTATTGCACCGTAAAAATCAACACTTGTTGCCTCTCTATCTTCCAAATACAACAAAAACAACGAACGCAGAATGATCTTGTGAATAATTGAAATGTCAGTAAGTCCGAGTTCCTTCAATCTATCAGTAGTACGTTTCAAACTCTCAACAAGATATTTGTCAACTCGTCTTTGAATATTGATTTTTTTCCTGATTTCGAATGCGTCGGCCAATGTCCAAATGATGCCACTATCGACAGCAATTGATGAAAAAACTGACACCAAACGTGCAATCGCTTTGTCATCTGAAGAGTCAGCCTTAAACATTTCCAAGTTCTCCAATTCTTTGCCATAATTGGAGTTCTGTAATCTTGCAAAGGGTTTTTCTACACAATTATAAATCCTTATTTCCGTGTCATTATAGACATACAAAAACAAAACTTTTTGATAGTTCCACAGTTTTTGCTGTAACTGGGAGATTTCCTTGATGGTTGGCTCGTCAAAAGCAACAACTTTTTTCAAGAAGACCGCAGGATAACTCTTCGCTTCATCGGTGGAAAAGTATATTTCATCAATGCCAAAACCTTCAACTTGTTTGGCAACAGCAAGTTGACTGTCTGTCATTTGTTCGGTATTAGAAAGACTAATGCTTCTTTCCAACCCTAACAATGCTTTGAAATCTATCTTCTTCATATCAGTTTCCCTTTCTTATATCGTCCTAAACTCCACTCCTGCATCTCGCATTTGAAGTGCAGTGTTGGTTTTTAATTGATCATTGCCTTCGAATAAATTATCCAAGGCGATTACTTTTTGTGGATGCTCGGCAAGGATGGCATCCACCGTTTCTTGCGTAGCGGATTCGAGCATCAGTATCAGTTCTTTGCTGTTAATAGCATAGAAACCGTTATGGTGTTCAATGGTGCTGTTTAGGCTCTTGCCACTTTTCAACAACAATTCATACACCATATTGTCGGTGGTGGCGTTTTCGGCAACTGGATTAAGGAAATCCAACATCTGTTGTTTCCATTCTTCTTTGTCAGAACCTTTTATCTCGCGCCATTGCTTGAAATTGCTTTCAGAGAGTTTGAACACTTTGAAGCCCAAATCTGGCATTTCAACCGTATGTTCATCACCAAACTGAAGTTTTTCCTTTTGTTTGGCTTGCTCTTCTTCTACTTCCTTGCGAATTTTTGCTCCTGATCTTCTGATTCTTTCCTTGCTAATTTCCGCAATGGTCTTATAACCTGCCTTGAAAGCCTCGCTCTTTTCATCGCACAATTCTGGCAACTGCACACAAATGTATTTGCGGTGTCCACCGTCCTCTTTGTTGAGTTGCATTACTGCATGGGCGGTAGTGGCACTGCCCGCGAAAAAATCAAGAATAATAGAATTTTTATCTGCTGCACCAAGTCTCAACATTCTCATTATTAAAGATTTTGGTTTTGGATATTCAAAAATATCCTTACCCAACAAATCATTTACTTCTTTTGTTCCATCATCCAGTGTGCCTGTTTCTTCATAATTCCATAGATTGACAGGAACAATTCCTTCATCTAGTTCAGATAGGAATCTTTTTAATCTTGGATATTGATTGTCACCATTCTGTCCCCACCATAAACGGTTATCCGAAGCATGAAATAAATATTGATCATAACTATACTTCCAAGCATTAACTTCATGAACGACTTTCTTATTGTTATTTGGATTAATTATTTCATACGACAGATTTGGTCGTTGCTCTTTCGTTCTTTGACTGACATAGGATACACTAGTCCATACACCGCGAGGATCATTATCGGGATTTGAATAAATCGAATTCGACTTTTCTGTTCTATTTTCACGCAAAATAGTGATTTCATCGCTTTTTCGATACAATAAATTATGATCATATAATGATGAGATTAATTTTGCGTCATTATTTCTCGTATAGCGTTTTTCCCAAATAATGTCGGCCACAAAATTCTCCTCCCCGAAAATCTCATTCATCAACAAACGAAGGTTGTGCACCTCGTTGTCGTCAATGGAAACGAAAATCACGCCATCTTCGCGCAAAAGACTCTTGGCCAAATATAGGCGTGGCATCATCATATTGAGCCAGTTGCTATGGTATTGTCCGTTTTCCTTGCTATTTCTACGGAACATGCCTTCACGAGTCATATAGCCGTCTTCGTCCTTGTCGCCCACGCGACGCAGGTATTCCTCCTTGGTCTCCGAAAACTTGTCGGGATAGATGAACGAATCATTTCCGGTATTGTACGGCGGGTCAATGTAGATCATTTTCACCTTGCCGAAGTAACTCTTTTGCAACACCTTCAGCACTTCCATATTCTCGCCTTCAATGAAAATGTTTTCAGTTTGGTCAAAGTCAACGGATTCTTCGCGGCAAGGCACCAAAGTAGCCGATGAAGATTGCTGCATGACACGGAAAGCATCACTTTTGCCTGCCCAATTCAGCACATAACGTTCGTTGGCGAAATTCACCTCTTCGCCAAGCGTTGCCTTCAACTTTTCCCAATCGATCTTGCCTTCGTCAAAGACTTCTGGCATAAGTGATTGAAGTATCTTGATTCGTTCCTCTTGCGGGGTTTGTGATTGTCCTTTCATCCAAAGAATCCATTTAAGTTGATGCAAATATACAATATATAATATCTTTCCATAAAAGATTTAATTTAAATTTATTAACACGGCTGTAAGGAAAAAACTATTCAAACAGCAATCAATATCAGACTTCTACTCAAATATCTCCTTCGAAGTTTTCTTTTTGCCCATAAAATGCTTGAAAACAATACTTCCGCAGTACATTCCGGTGATTTCCGATGAGGCTTTGCGCGTTACAGGCAGGCGTTTCTGTTTCATTTTGCGCTTGTTCTTCAGGAATGCGCCGTAGGCACGGAAAACAGCATGGCATTCCTTGAAATTGCCTTGGAAAATCATCCTTACCGCGGCAACCACATCAAGGAAAAAACGTACAAACAGCACCCAGCCGATTTCGTTGTTTGGTAAATTCTTTACAATGAGATATAGGTTGTTGCGGAAGTTTAGGAAAGTCTTGAACGGATTTGATTTTGGCAATGCGCCACCGCCGACATGGTATATTTCCGATTTTGGCTCGCACACAACGCGGTAGCCAGAATTTTGTACCCGCCAGCAAAGGTCTATTTCTTCTTGATGTGCAAAGAAATCGTCGTCGAAACCGCCAACCTCAAAAAATAGTTTCGAGCGTATAAACAATGCTGCACCACTTATCCAGAGGCAATCCTCGCGTGTGTCGTGCTGACCATTGTCGGTTTCGAGGTATTCGAAAAGCCTACCACGGCAGAACGGATAGCCGTATTTGTCGATGTAGCCACCGGCAGCGCCAGCATATTCAAACTTATCGCGGTTGTTGTAGTCGATGAGCTTTGGTCCGCACACGCCTATGGTTTGATCGCTGTCCATAAGTTGCACAAGCGGTGTAATCCAGTCCTTGCCGACTTCGACATCGGAATTGAGCAGCATAAAGTATTCGGCATCAATTTCTTTCAGACCGCGATTGTAACCACCGGCAAAACCATAGTTCTTGTCGAGTTTTACAAGTTGTATCTGCGAGAATTGTTCTGCAAGGAAAGCCAATGAACCATCGGTGGAACCATTGTCAATGATGCAGATGCGGGCAAGGTCGGGATTGGTGTTCTCGACAAGCGTAGGCAAAAACTGACGGAGAAATTTTTCACCGTTCCAGTTCAATATTACGATTGCTGTTCTTGCTGGCATCTGTCATTAAAAATCGAGTCGCAAATATAATAAAAAAATGCCCACCGCAAACGATGGGCATTTTATATTGATATTACTGTTATGCTTTGCGTCGCTTGACGAAATAACTTATAGTAGCGCCTGCAAGCAATATTCCCGATACGGCAAGAAGCACTTCGGAGAATGGCCAATGGCTTATCAGAAAATGTATGCTTAGAAGTAAAAATATTACAAATAAGGCACCCAGGGCCGCAAGAATCTTTGGTGTTCCATTATGTGCAAGCATACTCGCAATGACAATTACCAAAACGACCGACATCAATGTTCCAGCAATTACAATCAGGCTGCCAAATGGAATGTGGAATATCTTGAATATAAGCCCAAGCAGGTAAATACAAAATGTTACTATTCCAAATGCTAGAACCTTGCGGTTAAGTATAAGCGGTTGCTTCTCTATCTGATTGATTATCAAGCTTGTTTTGCTTAAATTACGCATCTTATATACGATGTACCCGACAATCAGTAGAAATACAGGCAAACCAATAAATAATGCACGCTGTTTTATGCTGCGGCAATATTCTTCATTTGCAAAATAAGAGTCCATGTTCATAATAAGCAAGATTATCCAGAGGACAAGCAGAATGGAAGCCGCCAGATAGAATAATATATAGTTGCGCTGCATTCGTCTAGTTTCCTTTGCAAAGGTAAGTATGTCGTTGTCTGTCTTTACTTTGTTTATAAAGTTGCCATAAAGATTAAGTTCTACGATCAACGATGCTATCAATATCAGCGCAAGACTGATACTTATCCATGGTGACAATCGCATTGCAAATTGTATTACGTATATACTTAATACAGTTCCAATTAGGTAACTTGCTGCGATAAAAATCCTTTTCCGTCTTAAACGCGCGGTTTGTTTGTCTATTTCCTCTTCAAAAGGCTTGTTGTTTACAATATCACGCTTCGAAAATTTTTCCTGCATTTTATCGTATTGCGTTTTGGTTTCTTCCAATGGATTTTTTGCTCCCGAGTTTTCTTTTTTTGTTTCCATACCTCAATTATTTATTATTAGCCATTTTTATAAGTTTTTCCTTTATGCGAACCAAGCGAACACCGACATTCTGCGACGAAATGCCAATTATGCTGGCAATCTCGTCGTACGACAAGTCTTCGAGCCACAACATCACCAATGCTCTGTCGGCCATATCAAGGCGAAGGATACGCTCGTGAAGTTCCGAAAAGCGAGCGTCCGAAGTGTTTGCTTCGTCGTAAGGATTTATGTCCATGGTAAGCGGTAGAGTCTGGGGGCATCTACCTTTTAGTGCTTTTTCGTTCAGCGCCGTATTAAGTGCTATCTTATACACCCATGTATTCATGTTGCTTCGTTCTTCAAATCCTTCCATTCCGTTCCAGATTCGTATCAGAATCTCTTGGAAAAGATCCTCGACATCTTCCTTCTGACTGGTAAAGAGATAGCATACCGTGTATATTGTACGCTTGTGTTCTCGCACCAGATTGATAAATTTTGATTCTTTATTATCCATTATTTCTGCGTTTTGCTTCCATATTAGACAGGGAATTGTCCTTTTTATTACATCAAAACATGTATTTTTTTTACAAAAATGTGTAAAATATGAAAAATGACTAATAATTAATTTGTTTTCAGGTTGTTACAATATAAAAAAGCGGAAATCCAAAGACTGAATTTCCGCTGCATATTTACTAATTGATACAATTACCAACCTAAAACATAGCTGAACAACAACGGTGCTACGATGGTTGCGTCCGATTCGATGATGAAACGTGGAGTGTCCTTCGAGAGTTTACCCCAGGTAATCTTTTCGTTCGGAACTGCGCCCGAGTACGAACCGTATGATGTTGTACAGTCGCTAATCTGGCAGAAGTAAGCCCACAACGGAGTGCCGTGCCATTCAAGGTCTTGTTCCATCATAGGAACTACGCAAATCGGGAAGTCGCCTGCTGTACCGCCACCAATCTGGAAGAAGCCAACGCCCTTGCCACCGCTGTTCTTCTTGTACCATTCGGTGAGGAATATCATGGTTTCGATACCGTTCTTAATCATAGAGATTGACGGGTCGAATTCGCCACGGATGCAGTGTGCGGTGTAGATGTTTGCAGTTGTGCAGTCTTCCCATGCCGGAACGATGATAGGAATATTCTTTTCGCAAGCTGCGAGAACCCAGCTGTCCTTCGGGTCGATTTCGTAGTACTGTTCGAGAACGCCGCTGCGGAGAAGTCTGTAGATAACTTCCCATGCGAAAAGACGTTCGCCCTTAGCCTTCATGTCCTTCCAAATGTCTACAAGGTGGTGTTCGAGACGACGGAATGCTTCCTCTTCGGGGATGCAAGTGTCGGTAACACGGTTGTAGTGGTTGTTGAGGAGTTCGTGTTCCTGTTCCGGAGTGAGGTCGCGGTAGTTTGGAACGCGGTAGTAGTGGTTGTGAGCCACGAGGTTCATGATGTCCTCTTCGAGGTTGTTTGCCGAGCAGCATACGATGCTGATCTTGTCCTGACGGATCATTTCGGCGAGCGAAAGTCCGATTTCGGCGGTACTCATTGCACCAGCCATTGCAAGCATCATTTTGCCACCTGCCTTAATATGTTCGTCGTATGCTTTTGCAGCGTCAACGATAACTGCCGAGTTGAAATGACGGTAGTGATGTGTGATGAATTGTGAAATAGGTCCTTTTTCCATTTCTTTTTGTTTTTAATTCAAATTAATATCAAGATTATTCACTTCTTATCTTAATTACTCACAATTGTTTTTACATGGAACTTTAAAATCTAAATCAGAATCATTATATCTGCCTATAATAAATCTGACATAACCCTTTTTATGTTCTAAGTAATCTATTATGTTTCTGCCATGCTTACCATTTAGAAAAACTTTATCATATCCCTCTGAGGATGCAATATAACTTATACTTCTTTTCAATATCAAAGTATTGTTGCAATCATAAAACCCAAACAGTCCATTAACATAATTAGAAGAACCTTTTACTGCCATTGATATAATATCACCATTGTGCTCAACATCAAATATCCCATTTATAGTTTTAATTCTAAACGCGCTTGCGTCATCACTCCACCATGTAAAAGTTGCTATATCACAAGAGTAAACATAAGCATCATGTTCTTCTGTTCCTTTTAAATCATCTTTTTCAAAATGTGTGGTATGCCATTGAGCATTGCAGTTGAAGTAAATCAATAATAATATTGCTGAAAACAAAAATTTATTCATATTTGTCTATTAATTTATTTGCAAAGATATATTTTTTAGAAATTACATCAACTTTTCTGTAATTACTTTTCAAATATGTAAGTTAAAATCTTGAAATACAGTTTTGCTGCAAGGAAATCCGACGACTTGTCGGCTGGATTCGGGGCAAGTTCAACGATGTCGAAACCGACTATTTTTTTCTGCTTTGCCAATTTTTTGAGCAGTTTGAGCGTCGGATACCAGGTCATTCCGCCCGGTTCGGGTGTACCTGTCGATGGCAGTACCGATGGGTCGAAGTAGTCGAGGTCGATGGAGAGGTAAACATTGTCGGTAAGTTTGTCAATTACTTCCTGCTGCCAGTCGTCGGTGCGCTCAGCAATATCTTCGGCGCGGAAAACATTTTCACGCTTCGAGTATTGCTTCTCCGAAATGTCCATGCTGCGGATTCCAACCTGAATCAAATTGGTATGCTTTGATGCCCAGTGCATTGCACAGGCGTGGCTGAACGGTGTGCCTTCGTATTCGCTACGAAGGTCGGAATGTGCGTCGAGATGCAGTACGCTCAGGTTGTCGAAATGCTCTACGGTTGACATTATTGCGCCAATCGACACCGAATGTTCGCCGCCAATCATTGTGAAAAGCTTGCCGTCCTCGTAGAACTTGTCGGCTTTTGCCTTCACCTGCATAGCCATTTTTTCAGGGTCCTTGTCGCAGTCCATGATGTCGTCGAGCCACACTCCGCGCTTATAGACTTCGGTATCCGATTCGAGGTCGTAGATTTCCATGTTTTCCGATGCTTCGAGGAAGGCTTCGGGACCTTGGTCGGCACCTTTCACCCAAGTGGATGTTTCGTCGTAAGGCACTGGTAACACCACAACTTTGGCGTTTTCGTAGCCAGCATATTCTTCTGGAATTCCTGCGTAAGTTCTGTCCATTGCAAGTTTCAATTATTTCCGCAAAAGTATGCTTTATTATTGAAATGTGGAAGAAAAATTTATCGCAGCAGATATTTTGAGATTTCTTCGGCTAACAATTTTGGCTTCTCGAAATGTATCCTATGAGTGCAATCAGGAATTTCAACGATTTCACTGTTTGGAAATATGTATTTTGTGGTCTTGTAGTCGGACGAAGGCAAAAACTCTGAATCCAACGCCCTGATAAACAAGGTTGGAACTTCAATCTTTTTATCGATGAAATCATCCGCATCGAAACCGTCAGTCAGTTTATCGAAATTGTTGAATACTGCATCAATGTAAATTTGCCACGAAAATGCCTTGCCGTCGTATCTTATGTTTCCAATGATTGCGCGTTTAGTGTCGTCGTCGAAAGTAGAAATTCCGTTGGCAAATTCGGCAAATGAATGAAAGTCGGAAAGCGGAAGGTTTTTTGCCGCCATTACCTGATTTAATAGGTTGGTTATAATTGAGTTGTGTTCTATAAGAGAACTCATCCTGCATGGTGAAATGTCAATGACAACCACTTTTTCGAGCATCTGCGGATATTTCAATGCAAACTGCATGGCGGTTTTTCCTCCTAAGGAATGTCCCACAAAGATAAATTTCTCAATGTTGTGCTCGTCTGCATATGCCTTTACATCGTCGGCCATTTCGTCGAATGACATCGTCGGGCAGCGCTTTGCATCGCGGTGATTGCGGAGAGGAAGGAGGTGGACGGAGAAGGTTGACGATAGCTGGTCAGCGATGGGTTTCCAGGAAAGTGTGCAGTCGAAGAGGCCGTGGAGAATGAAAATGGGATAAGGTTTCATGGTTTCTAAGTTTTAATACCTTCGGCGTTTCTTGGTTTCTATGTTTATGATTGTTTTAAATTATTTTATATCAATTTTGTAGCGGCGCAATGCATTGCGCCGCTACAGATTATCATTCATACATTTTTTGCATCTTACCGTTAGCTAGAAACAAGTTTGCCTGCAAGCCTTTCTGCCTTTTCTTCTTTTAGCCCCATTATACATTAATATGCATCCGTAAACTGCTCCAAGAACCTGATATCGTTCTCGAAGAACAACCTCAAGTCCTTGACGCCGAAACGCAACATGGCGATACGTTCGATGCCCATGCCGAATGCGAAGCCAGAATAAACCTTCGGGTCGATGCCTGCAGCCTTGAAGACGTTGGGGTGAACCATACCGCAGCCGAGAATTTCGAGCCAGCCGCTACCCTTGCACACATTGCAGCCCTTGCCTCCGCAGAGCGAACAGCTTACATCCACTTCGGCCGACGGTTCGGTGAACGGGAAATACGACGGACGCATACGAATCTGCGACTTTTCGCCGAAGAATTCCTTTGCAAAGTAGTCGAGCGTCTGCTTGAGGTCGGCGAAGGAGACATTCTTGTCAACGTAGAGACCTTCAATCTGGTGGAACTGGCAGTGTGCGCGTGCCGAAATAGCCTCGTTACGGAAAACTCGTCCCGGTGAAAGGCTACGGATTGGCGGAGTCATGGTTTCCATTTCGCGCGACTGTCCCGATGAAGTGTGGGTACGGAGCAACACATTCATATCCGACGATATGAAGAAAGTGTCCTGCATGTCGCGTGCCGGATGGTCGGGAGGGAAATTCATCTTCTCGAAGCAGTGGGCGTCGTCCTCGATTTCCTGGCTTTCGTTTACGCTGAAGCCTATCTTTGTAAAAATGTTTACGATTTCGTTTCTGACGATTGACAGCGGATGGCGTGCGCCGAGATTCAGCGGGTCGCCCGGACGGCTGAGGTCGAGTTCCACCTTGCCGTCGTTGCTTACCTGCAACGAAGCCTTCAGTTCTTCCAACTTGGCAAGAGCCGTCTGCTTAAGCTCGTTTATGCGCTGGCCGACTTCCTTTTTCTGTTCGGCTGGAACATTCCTGAAATCGTCGAACAATGCAGGTATCAAGCCCTTCTTCGACAAGTATTTAATTCTGAAATCTTCAACTTCTTCAATTGCCTTAGGTGCGAAATTTGCAACCTCTTCGCTTATTTTTCTAATACGGTCTAACATCGATGTAAAATTTTTGCAAAAATAAATCAATTATAATTTATTACCATTTTATCTTCCATTTTCTTTTATCTCTTCTTTTAAATGTAATATCGAAAGAAAAATCTTCACATGCTTGCCAATAATTTTTACGCATTATTGGATATTTTACACTTGTCTCTCTATTAGATTTTTCTCCAGAATAATGGCAAAATTCTTCCTTGACATTTGGATCTCCTTTTTTGCACCATTCTTCCCATGCTTCGTCACACATTGGCTTGTCTATATTAAAAGGAATCATTTTTCCTGTTCTTATACAATATCCATGGTGATATTTTAAAAAATCAAAATTTATTGTTTCTCCGTCACAATTTAAAGATAATATATCATCAAGAATTGATTGATATTTATTGATGAAATCTACTTCATAGTCATGCCAGATTATTCCATTATGTTTAGCAGCTTCGTCGGATTCGTATTTTGAAATTATATAATTAGATTTATCATTTCTATAAAATACCACTCCCATTTCAAAATTATTAGAAAGAGAAGAATCATATAGATTTATAGATGTCAATAATGCACATTCTTCATTAATATAACATTTTGCATGTAGATTTCTACATTCTTTTACTTGTATTTTATGGTTAATTAACCAATCTTTATCATCATTTTGAATGTTTATAGAATTGCCAAAATTACTTCTATGGATTATAATTATCTCAACATTTTTTGATAATAAATTTTCTAAATATCCTTTTATTCTTCCTGAAATACGGATAAATGGACTTAGTATTATTAACCATTTTTGGGTGTTTTCAATCATTTCTTCCAAAAATGTAGCTAATTCTCTTCCAGAACAATAAATACCATATCTATTATCACGATACATACTTTTTTATTTTTTGCACAAAAATAAAACTTATAGCGGAATAATTTCAAATAAAATTTAATAGCATTGCTTAACTTTGCACAAGCAAATTATTTTTTGTTTCAATTTTAAATGTGCGGTGTGAAGTGAAAAAAATAGTTTTCACAAAATGTGTTACACAATATGTGTAATGGGTGAGTCTAGATATTTTCTAACCAACGCGAAAAGAAAACATCATCAACTGAATATTCAAT
>JAEEGK010027366.1_pt1 | contig 11523 bp, 10 predicted proteins | sample 8958771 | NCBI WGS metagenome assembly JAEEGK01 (sample SAMN16246547, study PRJNA631951) | gut metagenome | biome: gut microbiome; feature: rumen; material: SC-attached | host: Bos | place: Iran: Karaj | collected 2018-10 | reverse complement strand
AAAATAAACAAATAATTTAATAAGTAAGCAATTTTATCTTTAATAAAGTTGCTTTTTATTATATAATAAACTATGAAAAGAGGGATATTATGTTAACAAAAGAAGAAGTACTTCATGTAGCTCATTTAGCAAGAATAGAAATAACTGAAGAAGAACTTGAAAAATATCAAAAAGATTTAAAAATATTATTTGATGAAATAGATAAAATAAAAGATTTAAATGATTTTGATGAAGATACTATGATTTCTCCTTGTGAAAATAGTTTTGATATTAATAGTAATATGCATGAAGTTGATAAAGATAATTTACTTCTTAATGTACCTAAAAAGAAAGGAAACTTCGTAGAAGCTCCGGTGATGGTTAATGAGTAAATATCTAAATTTAAGTATAAAAGAAATTCATGAATTATTAAAAAATAAAGAAATTAAACCAATAGATTTAGTAAATGAATGTTTTGAAAAAATAGAGAAGAGTGACTTAAATGCTTTTATTACTCTTGATAAAGAAGGAGCTATAAAACGTGCAAAAGAACTTGAAAATATAGAAGTGACTGATGACTTGTTATTTGCTATACCAATAGCTATTAAAGATAATATAAATGTTAATGGATTAAAATGTACTTGTGCATCAAAAATATTAGAGAATTATATTTCTATATATGATGCTGGTGCTATTGATTTAGTAAAAGAACATAATATGATAATTATTGGTAAAACTAATATGGATGAATTTGCAATGGGTTCAACTAGTGAAACAAGTTATTTTGGTGCTCCACTTAATCCTTGGAATAAAACTAAAGTTACAGGTGGTTCTAGTGGTGGTTCTGCTTGTGCAGTAGCAGCTGGACTTGTTCCAATAGCTTTAGGTAGTGATACTGGTGGTAGTGTAAGACAACCTTCTGCATTTACTGGTATTGTTGGTATGAAACCAACTTATGGTAGAGTATCTAGATATGGTTTAGTAGCTTTTGGATCTAGTCTTGATCAAATAGGAACTATGGCTAGAAATGTTTATGAAAATGCTATATTATTAAATGCAATATGTAAAAAAGATTATCGTGATTTAACTAGTTTTGAAACTAATGAAGATTTTACTAGAAAGATTAATGAACCATTAAATGATTTTAAAGTAGCAATACCAAGTTATTTTATTAGTGATTTTGTTGATGAAGAAATTAAAAATAAAATATTTGATATTAAGAAATTACTTGAAGATAATGGTGTTAAAGTAGATATTGTTGATATTAAACATATTGATAAAACTGTTACTTTATATCAAATAATTGCTATGGGAGAAGCTAGTAGTAACTTAGCTAGATTTGATGGTTTAAGATATGGTTATAGTTATCCTAATCCAACTTCTTTAGATGACTTATATAATAAAACTAGAAGATTTGGTTTTGGTAATGAAGTTAAAAGAAGAATTATGGTAGGTAGTTATATATTATCTGGAGAAAATGCTAAAATCTATTATAATAAAGCTATGAGAATTAGAGATGATTTACAAAAGAACTTTAAGAAAGTATTTAGTGAATATAATTTAATTATTGGACCAACTGCGGCAAGATGTGCTTATGATCTTGGTATTAAAGGTGATGATCCAGTAAAAAGCTTTATGGATGATATATTAGTTATGCATGCTAATATGGGAGGATTTCCATCACTTTCTATGCCAGTTGGATTTAATAGTGAACATTTACCAATTGGATTACAAATAATTGGTAATTTACGTGATGAAGCTACTATTTATCAATTAGCAAGTTTTATTGAAAGTAAGATAAATGATGACTTTAGTGAGGTGCGTAATGGATTATAAAATAACAATTGGTGTTGAAGTTCACTGTGAACTAAAGACTAATAATAAAATATTTTCACCAAGTATCTCAGCTTATGGTAGTATGGCAAATACTAATACTAATGTTATTGATTTAGGTTATCCAGGATCTCTTCCTCAACTTAATCCTGAAGTATTAGAATATGCTATAAGAGCATGTCGTGTATTAAATTTAAATATTACTCGTGATATGCATTTTGATAGAAAAAATTATTTCTATGCAGATAATCCAAAGAATTTCCAAATAACTCAAAAAGAAACTCCTATTGGAACAAATGGTTATGTAGAAATAGAAATAAATGGAAATAAAAAGAAAATAGAAATAGAAGAGATGCATATTGAAGAAGATACATGTAAAAGTGTTCATGGTGAGAAATCTAGTTTATTAGATTTTAATAGAGCTGGAGTACCATTAATAGAAATAGTTACTAAACCATGTATTAATAGTGCAGAAGAAGCTGTTAAATATCTTGAAAAGTTAAAAGAACTACTTTTATATGCAAATGTATCTGATTGTAAGATAGAAGAAGGTTCTATGAGATGTGAACCTAATATATCAATATCTAAAACAGATAAATTAGGAACTAAAGTAGAAGTTAAAAATATTGGTTCAATAGCTAATGTTGGAGAAGCTATTAATTATGAAGTAAATAGACAAATTGAATTATTAGAAAATGGTGAAAAATTAGTTGAACAAACTAGAAGATTTGATGATAAAACTAGATCTACTATTCTAATGAGAGTAAAAGAAACTGGTAATGATTATCGTTATTTTCCAGAACCAGATATTCCATTTGTTCATTTAACTGATGAATTTATTAATAATAGTTTATCTAGTTTAACTAGAATGCCTGATGAAAGAAGAGAAACATATACTAAAGCTGGTATCCTTCCTATTAATATTGAAAAGATTATTGCAAATAAAGATATTTCTGATTATTTAGAGAAATTCTTAGATATTAACTTAGTTATTGCATCAAACCTTTTATTAGGTGATGTAGAAGCTTATTTAAATAAGAATAATAAAGTATTAAGTGATACTAAACTATCTAACGATAAATTTAGAGAATTAGTTAATAAATTAGATAAGGGTGAAATAACTAATAAGATCTTTAAAGATATCTTAATTGATATTATGGAAAGTGATAAATCTATTTCAGATATACTAGATGAAAAAGGATTAAACTTAGTTCAAGATGATAATTTAGTTGATGAAATAATTAATAAAGTATTAAGTGAAAATGAAGCAATGGTTAATGATTACAAGAATGGTAATGAAAGAGTAAGTAAAGCTTTAATGGGATTAGTTATGAAAGAAGCTAAAGGTAAAATTAATCCAAGTGTAGCTAATACTAAATTAATGGAAAAATTAGATGCGTAGGCATCTTTTTTTTGACTTTTATATATAACTATGGTACTATTTATTTAGAATAGGAATAGGATATGGAAAATAAATTAAATAATTTTGAAAGTAGTATAAAAAAAGAAGCTAAATCACGTGATATGTATAAAATAGTATTCACTGATGAATTTGGTAAAGATATTGAATATGAAATAATTGCTACTTTTAAACATAAAACAAATAAAAAGATTTATTATATTATGACAGATAATACTAGAAGTAATAATAATGAATTAAATATAACAGCTTATTATATTAATTATACTGGAAATGATATTGAAATAAACGAAGTATAAAATGACCTTTATCCAGTAGTTGATGATAATGAATTAAAAATGGTCTTTGATGTATTTAATAAAATCAAAGATAATATTTAGGAGGGTTTATGGAAGAATTAAAACAACCTGTTAATGATGATATAGAGGTTTTAAATGTTAATAAAGACTTGATTGTTAATGAAAAAACAAATGGTTTTAAAATAGAAAAAAGTAAAGTTTTAATGGTATTAAAGAAATTACCAGTAAACATTTATCGATTAACAGTATTATTACTTGCAACAATTGCAGATAAAGTACCTGAGTTTATATCAAAAGTACCAGTTATTGGTTATGGTGTAGATGCATTAAGAGCATTAGCTACACAATATACTACTCAAGCAGGTTCTGATTATTTCTTTAAAACATTTTTCTGTCCATATATGGGTGTTGCAGTAGCTCCTGAAGGACAATTACCATCATATGAGTATTTACAGTTATATCATGAATTTACTAATGTAGAAGGCGCTTATTTTCATATAAGTTTAGCTGTTAAAACTGTTGCTCAATTTGCTCTTGAACATCCAGCATTAATATTAGCAGGAGGAGCAGCACTAGGTGATCTTGTTTATAAACTAATTAAATATCTAATTAAAAAATTAGATCGTAAAGTTACATATAAATTACTTAATGATAAACAAAAGAGATTATTTGAATTATTAAAAGAAATCTTAAATAAATCAAGAAGACTAAAGAAATCAGAAAATGGTAAAATATTAGTAAGAGATTTAAATATAACATATGATATAGTAAGTAATTTAGCTGAATATCCTAATATGTTAGATAAAATATATGATATCTTATTAAGACTTGAAAAAGCTGTTGAAAAGAATGATTTAAAAGCTTTTGAACAATGTAGAATTGAATTAGAATCTGGTGTATTCTTATTTGAAAAAGAAAATAATAATTATTTAAATAAAGAAATGAGATTAGTTGAAGATACTAAAAAAACTGATAAAAAACAGAAAAAATAAGAGGAAATAAATTTCCTCTTTTTTATTTAAATTTTTGATTTACAAAAATAATCTTTTTTGATATAATATGCATAGGTTCGGAGGACGTATGCAATTAGTTGATATAAAAGGTATTGGAGCTAAATCCGAGAGTTTACTTAATAAATTAGGTATTATGACTGTAGAAGATTTATTAACGTATTATCCTATGCGTTATGATATACTTAAACGTAGTGATTTAACAACTGTAACCGAAGAAGATAAAGTAATAATTGATGGTAAAGTAGATAGTATACCATTAATATTAAGATTTAATAAAGGTCTTAATAAAATGAATTTTAGATTAGCTATTCCAAATGGAGTAGTAGGTGTTTCTATTTTTAATCGTGCTTTTATGAAAAGTCATTTAACAATAGGAGCAAGTGTTATTGTAATTGGTAAATATGATAAAGTAAAAAACATAGTTACAGCTAGTGATATAAGATTTGGAAGTCTTTCTCGTGAAGAAAAGATAGAACCAGTATATCATTTAACTAGTGGTATAACTAATAAGAATATGTCTACATATATTAATTTAGGATTGATTATGTATGGTAAAGAGTTAATGGATTATATACCAACTTATTTACAAGAAAAATATCAATTTGTAAATAAGAAAACAGCTTTAAATATAATACATAATCCAAGTGATTTAGATAAATTAGAAATTATTAGAAAAAGACTTAAATATGAAGAATTATTTCTATTTATGGCTAAGATAAATTATTTAAAAGAAAAAAATAAAAAAGAAAATGGTTTATCAAGAAATATAACTGAAGATGATATAAAAGATTTTTATAAATTATTACCATTTACTTTAACTAATGATCAAAATACAGTAATTCATGAAATAGTAGATGATTTGAATAGTAAAAAAGTAATGAATAGATTATTACAAGGTGATGTAGGTAGTGGTAAAACTATAGTTAGTATTGCTGCAATGTATTTTAATAAATTATCAGGTTATCAAAGTGCATTAATGGCACCAACTGAAATATTAGCAACACAACACTATAATAATATAAAGAAATTAATTGGTGAAAAGCTTGAAGTAAGATTATTAATTGGATCACTTTCTAAAAAGGAGAAATTAAAGATATATGAAGAACTTGAAACTGGTTTAGTAGATATAGTTATTGGTACTCATGCACTTATTCAAGAAGATGTAAAATACTTTAATTTAGGTTTAGTAGTAACTGATGAACAACATCGTTTTGGTGTTAATCAAAGAGCTAATTTAAAGAATAAAGGTATTACACCAGATGTACTATATATGAGTGCAACACCAATACCAAGAACATTTGCTTTAACTATTTATGGTGATATGGATATATCTATTATAAAAGAAATGCCTAAAGGAAGACTTCCAGTTAAGACACTTGTTAAAAGTGATGAAGAAATACCAGAAGTATTAGATTTAATGTATGAAGAATTAAAAGAAAAACATCAAATATATGTAATAGCACCTTTAATTGAAGGTGATGAGGAAAGTGAATTAACAAGTGTTAATGATCTAAGAGATAAAATGAATCTAGCTTTTGGTACTAAATATAAAATAGAAGTATTACATGGTAAAATGCCTAATAACTTAAAAGATGATATTATGTTAAAGTTTAAGGATAATGATATAAATATCTTAATAAGTACAACAGTTATTGAAGTAGGTGTAGATGTACCAAATGCAAGTATGATGGTAATATTTGATGCTAATAGATTTGGTTTATCAACACTTCATCAATTACGAGGAAGAGTAGGTCGTGGTAGTATAGAGTCAACATGTATTTTAATTAGTAAAACTGAAACAGAAAGATTAAATATTTTAAGTAGTACAAGTGATGGCTTTGTAATAGCTGAAGAAGACTTTAAACTACGTGGTAGTGGAGACTTATTTGGAACTAAACAAAGTGGTGATATGAACTTTAAAATAGCTAACTTAAAAGAAGATTATAAGATTTTAGTAGAAGCTAATAAAGATGCAAAAGAATTCTGGAAGAAAAGTGATGAAGAATTACATAATTTGCAAGATATGATTATCTCATCTATGGAAACCAACTAATTTTTCTGTAAATTTTATAAAATGAATTGACAGGGTGGTAAAAATATATTATTATTAATATGTATGGTAGGAAATAAACCATACGCACTCTTAATATAAGAGTGTATTCAACCAAAACCCCCTGAAGAGAGATATTTATTAATGATATCTCTCATTTTGTTTGTCTGAAACCATTATATACCAACGATTTGCGGAAATTAGACAATTTTATTAATTATTAAAAATGTTGTTTTAGGTAAGAATTAGGTAAACTTTTTCTTACCTATTTTTACCTAGAGGTATGGATGTTTCTTGGAAACTGTGATATATGTTGTTATTTAATGGTTTCAAAAATGACATGCTCCCTTCAAGCAGTTTTGGACGATTTACAATATTTTTAATAAATATATTTATATTCGTGGATGTATATGCTATTATTATAATAGATAGAGGAGTAAGATATGACGAAGATAATTAAACTTGATGGCGAAGATGTTTTATTAGGCACGGATGATGGAAAAATTAGAAAAGTAAGAATTTACGATGTTCACTTTGCACCTGCTGAAGGTGATGAGGTAGAAGTATATGAAAATGATGGATCAATAATAGTTACAAAGAAGGAAACTCCAAAAGAAAACAATTATAATAATCACGCTGATAACTATGTTGTTCAAAATCATGGAACTGACATTGTACGTGTATTTTTGTATATAGCTATGATAGTAAGTATAATAGCATGTTTTTTACCTCTTTTTTCGATATCAGTTTTAGGTTATTCTTATTCTATTAATTATGTTTATAATGAAGGTAAAATCGCTGATGGTATATTTATCATTGGTATACAATTATTAGCAATTATTTTACTTTCATTTAAAAAGAGAACAGCTGTATGCATATTAGAATTACTTACTATTCCAATTATAGTGTATACAGTATATAATGCATCTATAAATATTTCATCAAACGGTTATGTTTCTTTATATAGTTTGTTTGGTATAGGTTTTTATATTTTAGCAATATCACTAATAACATCAGTAATTTTGGCATCTATTCATGCAATAAAGAAATAGTTTAATTGTATAACTAGGAGGTAATGATGGAAAAAAATTAAAACTTATAATAAAAATAATGGCGATAATAATTATTTTCTTACTAATTATTATTGCAGTATTGCTATTTAAATCACCTGACAAATGTAAGGACGGTAATGCAGAATCAATAAACAATGATGAAAGAAATTTAGTAGGAATATATCATACAAATAATTGGAATAATAATAGAGAGGCAACACTACGATTAAATGATGATAAGACTTGCTACTATCCAATGACAAGTGATATTTGTAAATGGTCTTTATCGAGTGAGTATATTATTAATGTTGAATTAAGTATTTATAGATTACGTTATACTGATGAAGAAAAAAATACAAAGCATGTATTTGATACTAAAAAATATAAAAATAAGATTGATTGCGAAGAAGCGAGGTTGAATCGTTGGAAAGACGAAACAAATAGTTTGAAGTGTGTAGAAGAAAAAAGCTATGATGAAGTAATTGAAATAATAGATAATGGTCTTTTAGTAAATAATCATATTTTCACAAAAATTAAGCAATAGTTTTTAGGTAAGAATTAGGTAAGAAAAAAGCAAAATATGGTAACGTAATCTAACAAAATATAACAGTTTTTAACACTTTTTAACAAGTTTTAACACATTTTGAACGCAAATGAACTGAAAAAGGCGAACCCCCTGAAGAGAGCGAAAACTCTCACTTTTTTTATATTTAATTAAAAAAATATTAAAAAATAAATTTTTAAATTTAAAAATAAATATTTAAATTTATAACTAAATTTTATTATAAAATTTAAATAAAAGAAAAATTTTTATTTTTATTTTTGTTTATTATTTTATTAATTATTGATTTAAATAAAAATTAAAATTTATAATTATTATAATTTTTTATGTTATAATTTAAATGTTTCAACCAATAATTAACATGAAACATTTTTATATAAATAATAATAATAATAATATTACAAAGCATAAAAGAAGCAACACAACAAACCCAAATATTTTAAGCGGTTTTAAAACAAACACAAATTTTCATTCAACAATAAAAAGTTTTTACACAACTAATAACAATAATATCAACTATGAAATTAATAATGATTCAAAAAATCAACGTCCTTTAAATGCTTTATATAATAGCACATTTTTTCCTCGATCATATAAAAAAAAGGTTTATAATAAAAAATATAATACTAGTCTTCCTATGTTAACTACTGCTACAAATTTTTATCCAGTTCAAAACAAAAATTTAAATGAAGAATTTATTAAACCTAATATTGATTATTATAAACAATTGTATAATAAAATAAATGAACAAAATCAAATTGAAAACGAAAACGAATCATTATTTTCAATAATAGAAAATAATAAAATAACAAAAGATGAATCTGAATATATAAACAAATTTTCAAACAAAAAAGTAAAACAAAATTCTTTTGGTTTAAACATAAATTGCAATAAAAAAAATTATTTAAATCCAAAACAAAGTTTGCAATCATTAAAAATAAATAAAACAATAATGAACAAAATAAATAACATTATGACATCAACTCAATATGATTTTTTTAACCAACAATTTAAAAATATTCAATACGACAATTATAAAAAATATTTAATGCCCAAACCACACATTAAATTATTACAATACACATTAGAAAACGATTTTTTTCCTCAAAAAAAAAATAGCAACAATTCAAGTTTTAACACTGAAACTGATAAAAATAATTTCAATAAAAAAATTAGTAAAATAAATAATTTAATATTAAATAACAACGTAAATTCAAATCGAACAATAAACGATGTTATTATTCGCAATAGTTTAATAAAAGAAACGAAATTTTATTTTTATAAAATTTTATATCAAAACAACAAAGTTCCAAATAGCAGAGTTCAAGCAACATGGACAAAACATTTGAATAATAATTTAATTTTATTCGGCGGACTTAGTTCTAATGTTTCAACAGATTTATGGAATTATGATTCAATGAAAAACACATGGAAAAAAATAAAATTTTCTAAAGAAATTAAATTCAATCCAAAATATGGACATTCAACTGTTTTATTCAATGAATGTTTGTATTTTCTTGGCGGAAATTTAAACATAAATAAAATAAAATACCCAATGGAAGATATTTTAATGTTCAATTTAAAAACAAATTCAATGAAAATATTAAATTTCAATAAAGATAATTTAAAAAAAAAAAAATTCTTCTTTAAAGTTCCTCTAAGAAGAAATCATATCTCCGAATTAATAGGATGGAATTTAGTCGTTCATGGCGGAATTGATATCGAAAAAGAATATTTAAAAAACGATAATTTCGATACGATTCACATTAACGATGCTTCTAATTCAAATGGAGTTTTATGTGATTTTATGATGTTAGATTTAACATTATTAAAATGGTCAAAATTAGACAACATTAAATACAAAACTCAATTCGCTTCAAAAAACCGAAATTCATACTACAACACATTCAAAAGAGTTTATCATTCAAGTTGTTTAGTATTAAACAACGACAATTTATTAAAAGGCGCGAAATTGAATATTTATCACAGTGAATTTTCTTCGGATAAAATGAATAATATTGCCGATAGTACTAAAAAGCAAAATTCATTTAATCCAAAATATGAAGGAATTTACATTTTTGGTGGTTTAGATCACAATTTGAATTCAACGAATAATTTAATGATTCTTCACATATTTAAAAATCCGCTTGTTTTATATGAACCTTTCATCAGCGGAAAACCACCTTCGCCCAGACATAGTGCAACTATTAGTTATTATCGTCCTTTGAATTATATTATTATGTTTGGTGGAAAAAATTTAAATCAAATATTGAATGATTTGTATTTGATTGATATTATGAATTTTATTTGGTTCAAAATCGAATTGTTTGGAATGAAAAATGAACCCAGAGCTGAACATTGTAGTGAAATTATAGGAGATAAGTTGCTTATTTTTGGTGGAAGTAATGCAGAAAGTTATTTGCCTGCTAAAGTTATTGCGATTGAATTGGATTTGTTTAAGAATAAAAAATATAAAAAATCGTATGATTTTGCGAACGCTAATTTAAAATTGGATCCTAATGATAAAACTGCGAAAATGGTTATTAATAATATTGATAATGGTATTGATATTCCAGATGAAATTTATCCGTTTTTGACTATTGATGATAATTAATTTTTTATTATTTTTTTTATTTATTAATATATTTATTTTATTTTTATTTTATATTTATTAGAAATAAAATGGATGCACATTCATTGTCTTATTTTAGTGTTCAATATTGGAAAGAAAAAATATTGTTTATTTGGGGAATTATTGTTTTGTTTTTTTCTACTATTTTGCCCGATGATCTTTCGAAGAAAATAAGTTCGAATTATGAAAATAATAATCAAAGTCAACAACAAAGACAACAGTCACGTGGAGCAACTTGGGGAAGTGCTTCAAATAACAATAATAATAATAACAACAATAACAATAATAATAATAACAATAATAATAATAATAATAATCAACCACATAGAAGAACAAATTATGGTTGGGGAGAAAATGTTCATACTCTTTATTGAAAAAAAACAATATAATATAAAAAACATAATCATAAATACTAACCTAAAATAAATATAAATTATTTATTATTATTAATATATATATAAATAAAATAATATTAATATTATAATTAAAGAAAACTTTTATATTTTTCAATAACATTATCAATAGCATCATCAAGCACAGAAAATCCAGGTAAAATCGCAATACTTTCTTTTTCAGGTTTTAACACTTTATCATAATCATTTCCTCCCATTGGATTAGGCATTAAATTCAAAGGTTGTTTCATCATTTGTTCTTGTTGTTGCATAATACTAAAATCTTCTCCT
>JAEEGK010027365.1_pt1 | contig 11523 bp, 7 predicted proteins | sample 8958771 | NCBI WGS metagenome assembly JAEEGK01 (sample SAMN16246547, study PRJNA631951) | gut metagenome | biome: gut microbiome; feature: rumen; material: SC-attached | host: Bos | place: Iran: Karaj | collected 2018-10 | reverse complement strand
TTTAATCTCATATATCTTTTTTATTTTAATATAATAATTGTAATAATTAAATGTTTAAAAAAAAAAGTTAATTTTTGATTTGAAGAATTTAAATATATTTCTATCTTAATAAAAAAATATAGAAAGAATTTTAATCTTAATTAATTACTTGAAAAAGATATCATTAAATAAATTGTTAAGGTTTTTTATTATCCTTTTATTTATTGAAATTAAATATAAATAATTGAAAAAATAATTATATTTAAAACATGTTTAATTTTATTTAAACAGAGAAGAAGAAACTTTTATATTAGTATTTTGAAATAAAGAACCTTTATTATTTTCTTCATTTATGTTTCCAAATAAGGAGTTATTATTTGGTTTATTTAAATTATTATTAAATATTGAATTATTTTGATTATTTGAAGGATTAAAATTTACTGTTTTATCATATACAATACCACCAAATAATGAACCGTTATTTTTATCATTGCCTTCTATATTAAAAATACTATTATTACTATTCCCTTTATTATCATTTATTTGAAAAATACTCTTTTTTTGGTCATTATCTTTATTTTCTACTTTTAAATTAATATTTAGTGTATCTTTGTTTTCTATAATTTTAGGAGTAGGAAATAAAGATGTTAAAGTATTTTTTGAATCGATTATTTTTGTTTCAATTATTTTGTTATAAGTGATAATTGCATTAGTAAAAATTGAATTTTGAGGATTAATATTTGTTGCTTTCTTTATAAATAGATTATTTTCATCGAATAAAAATGAATTATCTTTCTTTGATAAAAGAGCAATATTTGGTTTTTTATCTGTATCAATTGTTTCATTTACTGGAATTGATTTTAAATCAAGTTTTTGTTTTTTATCTTTTATTTCTTTATTAAGAGAATTAGATGAAATAATTTGATTTGTAAATGGTTTTAAGTGTGTTTTAATTTTATTATCTGAAACTGAAAATAAAGATTTTTCTTCTTTTTTTTCTTCTGAAGTTTTAATTCCAAATATTGGTTCAGTTGTTAATGATGATTCATACTTTAATTCTCCTTTTTTATTATCTGGAACTGAAAATAAAGAATTTTCTTCTTTTTTTTCTTCTGAAGTTTTAATTCCAAATATTGGTTCAGTTGTTAATGTTGATTTATACTTTAATTCTCCTTTTTTATTATTTGGAACTGAAAATAAAGAATTTTCTTCTTTTTTTTCTTCTGAAGTTTTTATACCAAATATTGATTCAGTTGTTAATGATGATTTATATTTTAATTCTCCTTTTTTATTATTTGGAAGTGAAAATAAAGAATTTTCTTCTTTTTTTTCTTCTGATGTTTTAAATAAGAATTCTTGGGGTTGATTAAATATTATTTTCTTTTGTTTCGATAATCTTGGTTCTAAAAGTGATGAACTTAATAAATTATTATGTTCTTTTTTCTTATCATTTTGATTTGAATTATAGGTGAATGTAGATTCTTTTGTTAAATCTGATTTATTGTTTGATTCACTTTTTTTATTTTCTGGGATTGAAAATAATGAATTTTGATTATCTCCAAATAAAGAATGTTTATTATCTGAATTTCCAAAGAAATTTGTTTTATTGGCTTTTGAATCTATTTCAAATTTCGAATTTTTATTTTCTATATTTCCAAATAATGTTGTTTTATAATTTGATTCATTCTTTTTTTCTAAATTTTCAAAAAAAGGAGTTTTATTTTCAAAAAGAGTTTCATTCTTACTTTTTCCAAATAATTTATTTTCATTATCATTGTTTTCAAATAAAGATGTTTTATTATCATTAAATAATGATTTTTCATTTAACTTTACATCACCAAATAAACTCTCATTATTTCCTGTATTTGAAGAATTAAATATTTGATTCTTATTAAAAGAATTATTTCCTGAAAATAAAAATTCATCTTTATTTATTTTAGATTCATTATTTTGAAATAAATTAACATTCGTTTTTTTAGTATTTAAGTCAGAAGATTTGACATCAAATAAAAAATTATTTTTATTATAATTCTTTAAGTCATCACCAAACAAACTTTTCGGTTTTTCTTCTTGATGAAAATTTTTATTATCTTTTTGATTTATATTATTAAACATTGAATATGAATTTGAAGTTAAAAATATTTTTTTTTTATTTTGTTGATTCTTTGAATTTCCAACTAAAAATAATGAATTATCAGAATACTTTTCATCTAAATTTCCAAAATTAAATAAACTTTCTTTTTTTGTTAAAATATTATTTTCTGGTTTATGAATTTTCTCAAATGTAATTTCAGATTTTCCTACTTTTAAATCATTTAATTTATTTTTTTTTTTACTTGTTCCTTGAATAGAAACATTTTCATTATGACTTAAACATAAAAAATCAAATGAACTATTATTTAAATTATTATTAGTTGAATCTAATATATCATTTAAAAAAATTGTTTGTCTATTGTTAATTAGAGATGCTTTTGTTTTATAGTATTGTTCAATCATTCTTTTTCTTTCTTCATAATTTAATTTAATATTTTTAAAAATTTTTTTTTGATTTATTTCATTTAATTTATTCTCATTTCTTATTCTTTTTTCTTCTATTTCTTTTCTTATTTCATGTAATAATTTATTATTTAATCCCGAAAACTCTTTTTTTTGTATTTTTATTTCATTATTTTTTTCTTTTTCTGACTCAAATTTTTTTGGATATTTTTTTCCTAAAAATAAATTATTACTGTAAGTGTAATTTAAAGGGGTATAAAGATTTTTTTTATAATTTTTAACCACATCAATATCATTGTCAAAATTTAATATTTTTTTCTTTTCTAAAAAATCCATTGGTTTTTCAATGAAATAATTAAAATTTTTGGTAACATTTGAATCCAAATAATTTTTATTAGAAGTTTTTAATATATATTTATTATTATTATCTAATTGATTGTTAAATTTATTTTCTAAAATATAATTAGTGATTTTAATCAAAGAATTAATTTTCCCATTATTATTAATATTATTTGGACTCATTTCCAAATCATCTTTGTTTTTTTCTTTTTCATTTATAATACTATGATTTATATACTCATTCCTTGTTATTTTTTGTGTGGAGGGAATTAATGTATTATTTTGATTTTCTATATTAACATCGTTAAAAGAAGGAATGTTTATAGGACATTCGTCTAAATCAATATTATTGTTATTTTCATTGTTTTTATAATCACCAGAATAATTTATCATATTAGAAAGAGCTTTTTTAATAGAAGTAAAATAATTTCTTAAGTTAGACATTATTTTGATGAAGATAAAATAATATATAATTATATATTAAATATTTAAAAAATGAGTAAATTTTGTTCAGAATGCTTTAATTGTATAATAGATTTTTTTTATAGAATAAAATATCAAGTGAAAAAATTTTGGAAAGAAAGACAAAGAAAAAAAGAATTCTTTTCTGCAAATTTATTTAATAATGAAGAAGAACAACCTGCTAAAATTCTAAGTAGTGAAGAAATTGGAAATATGATAAATGATCAAATAAAATTTAATGAAGAACATCCAAATATAAGTGAATATAAAATAGTGAAAGAAACATCTGATGATACAAATATAAATGTTAATGATATTAAAAAAGAAATTGGACAAGTTGAATTTGATGATGATGATGATGAAGAGGAAAAAAAAGTAAAACATAAAGATGATAGCAGTGAAGAGGAAGAAAAAGAAGATATTGAAGATTTAAAAAAAACAATTCTAAATAATCCTGATGTATAATAATTTTATTTTTTGAAATCTTTTTTTATTTAAGTGATAATTATTATAAGTATAATTATAATTTAGACTTTTGTTTTTTGGATTTTTTGAATGAAAAAAATAAAATAATTTAAATAAATTTTAAAATGGGATGCTCTTAAATAACTTTTGAATAAGAAGTGCATAATAAATTATGAAATATATTGAAAATTTCAAAATAAGTTGATGATGATTAAAAGAAAAAAGGAAATAATTTAATTCTTATCATTATCAATATAAAGATGATGATAAAACCAAAGTTGTGGAAGAATATAAAATAATGATAAATAATTAATTAGGCAATCCAATGAACCATCCACAAATAAAAAAATATTATTTAAAACAACAACAATACTATAATAATGTTAATAATAATAACATAAACTCAAATAATCAAAGCAAGAATAAAGTTAAGTAATAAAAAGATTTTTTTATTTTAAAATTATTATATTTTTTTATTCAAAAATTATGTTAGAAATTATGAATTATTTTTTTTACTAATGAAGAATATAATAATAATTAAAGTAAATTTTGCTAAATTTTTATATTATGCAACCACTTAAAAAAAATAAATTTCTTGAAATAAAAAGAAAATTAATAAATGAATTTTATTCAAGATACAAAGAATTTTCAAACTTAAGAGTAACAAAACCTATTTACAAAGATCAATTAACTCTAAAACAAATTAATCAAAAAAATAAACAATCAATATTAAATAGCAATAGAAGTCCATGTACAGCCTTTTATACTTTACAACATGGCATTATCCCTATTAAATTATTTCAAGATAATCAAATAAAAGTAAATTTAGTAATTCAAGAAGTAAAAAATAATGTTTTAAATATGGCAATTAATAGTTGTCAAATTTCAAAAAATAAATTAACTGAATTATTCAAAGGTATGAATCCAAAAATGGAAAAATTTAGAATTTCTTTAAAAAATGTGAAAAAAGTTTTTTCTCAAAATGCAGTTATATATTTAAAAACACAAACTTATAAAGGTGAAAAAGGAAAAATAACTAGATTTTATGAAAATAAAATCTATTTTACTAATTAATTTGGTGAGGACAAATTCAGAAAAATATAATAAATAAAAATAAAAAACAATTTAATTTTTAAAATTAAAAAAATTTAATTAAATGACATAATAAATAAATTTTCATTTAATTATATGTATTTAATAAAAACCATTTATCAACTTTATTCTTTAAATTAGTGAAATAATGGCAATCACCTAAATATAAAAATGTTAAATAATTCTATATAAATGATAGAGGACCAAATGTATTATTTTTATGTTGACATTTGTAATAAATAGATTATTTAATAAAAAATCTTTTCTAGATTTTCCATTTAGATTTCTATTTATTTTTATAATTAATTATTTTGATTTAACATTGATTAACTTATTATAAATAACAATATTCTCCTTATTTAAATCTCAATTTTTTTGTATTATTTTATTTTATTATTTTCTTTAATTTAAAAAATAAAAATAATTTTTTTAATAATTCTTTATTTAAAAATGATAGGATTATCTGTTTCAACCCAAAGATTTAGTTTATACAATTTAGATGAAGGTGAAATGTTTATAAAAGATTTTGTAGCTAATTTAAATTATTATATAAAATCTTTAAACGAAAAACATGAGTTAAAAGGAATAATTTATATCGGCTCAAGAAGTGTAATTTTTGAACCTGATGATAATAAATATTCTTTAGTAAAATTTAATTTTAAAGAAATGCTTACTATACCCTATATAATTCCTAACACAGATGATTCAAAGACTACTTTAAATTTTGAAATTAAAAGAATAATTGAAATTCCAAAAGGAGATTTTACTGAACCTTATATTCTTCATCAAATTCCTCAAAATGATAATACAGTTTCAATGAGTTTTTTATTTGAAAAAACTTCCAATGTATCAAAGATTATAAATGAATTAATTGAAAAATATAATAATAAACAATCATCTTTTGAATTTGATTCTTTAAGTTATTTAAGAGAATTTTATTCTAATAAATTTGATTTAACTTTGATTAAATCTTTCAGTGAAAAAAATCAATTAGAAAGTGAATTATTTACAAAACAAATTTTACCTTTATTAGAAATTCCAGGATTACTTATGATTACAGACCAAAGAATTTACTTTCAACCAATGTTTAAATTAAATAATAAAAGATGTGTAAAAATAAAATTTTCAAAAGTAACAGAAATATATAAAAGAAAAGTTCATTTATTAGATATAGGTATAGAATTAATAACTAAGAAAAAAAATGTATTTTTAGTTTTTGAAAATGAATTAAAAAGAGAACAAATATTTCAAATTATAATACAATTTATCAATAAAGACCAATGTGAAACAAATATAAACATTTCAAAATTTACTAAATTATGGGTTGAAGGAGGTTTATCAAATTATGATTATTTAATCAAATTAAATAATGCAGCAAATAGAACAAGAAATGATTTAAGTCAATATTTAATTTTTCCTTGGATTCTTAAAAATTATAAATCATTAACATTAGATTTAAATGATTCTTCAAATTATAGAGATTTATCACTTCCTGTTGGAGCTTTAAACCAAAAAAGATTAGAAGATTTTTTAAAAAGATATAAAGAAATGCCGGGAGAAGAAAAAAATAAATTTATTTATGGGACTCATTATTCAACTTCTGCTTATGTTATTGGATTTTTATCAAGAAAATTTCCTCAATATATGCTTAAACTCCATAGTGGTAAATTTGATCATCCAGATAGATTATTTACTTCTATTGAATTAGATTGGGAAATTTGTTTAAATAATCCAGGAAGCTTAAAAGAATTAATTCCTGAATTTTATGAAGATAATATTGAATTTTTAGTAAATTCTAAAAAAATTAATATGGGAATAAATACAAAAGGTGAAAAAATTGATGATATTATTTTACCTCCTTGGTCAGATAAAAATCCAGAAAAATTTTTAAAAACAATGAAAAGTGCATTAGAAAGTAATTATGTTAATGAACATATAAATGAATGGATTGATTTAATTTTTGGTTATAAACAAAGAGGGGAAGAAGCAATTAAATCTAATAATTTATTTCATCCTTCTACTTATGAAGATGGTGCTGATTTTTTTAATAAAACTGAAGATGAAATTAGAATTATACAATTACAAGCAAGAGAATTCGGTATTTGTCCTAAACAATTATTTTTAGGTCCTCATCCTAAAAAATTTTCTAATTCTATCAATGAAATATACTTAAATCCAAAAGATATGGAAAATATAAGAATAGAAGAGTTTAAAAATGTTAATGAGAAAAAAGATGGTGAAAGTAAAATCAATTTTAATTTGGATAGAATTGATTTTCAATGTTTAAATCATCATCATAAACAAAAAGTTTCAAGTATATCAGTTTTAAGTGATGTTCAAATTTTAGCAACTGGATGTCAAGATGGTAATTTAAAATTATATGATTTAAAAACTAATAGAACAAAAAGAATATCAAAAATTTCAGATTTATCATTAAATTCAATCACAAATTTAAATTCAAATAATTCAATTGCAATTGGTGGAGCTGACAATAAAGTTTATATTGTAAATACAATTTTATGTAGAGCAACTTCAAAATTTGAAGCACATGATGATAGTATTGTTAGTGTATTTTATTCTAAAAATTTAAAAAAGTTAATTACTGATGGAATGGATTCTAATTATAAATTATGGGATATTTCTGAAAAAATTCCAATTAAAGTTTATTATGATACTGAAAGTCAAATTATTTCTTGTGATTTTAGAACAGAAGATGATTTTCATATTTGTTTAGATAATGATAAGTATTTAGTTATTAGGAAAATTGATACTATGAATACTGATTGTTACAAAATTGTTCTTGATGATAAAACAACTTCATTTGTTAAATTCAATAAATTTAATCCTAATGAATATGTAGTTGGAAGTAAAACAAAATTTGATTTTTATGATATTAGAACAAATAAAATTATTGAATCTTATGATAATTTTGGAAGAGTTAATTTATTTGAAAGTGATTCTACTCATCATTTAATTTCAAATAAAAAATCTTTATTTTTAACAAAAAATAATTGTGAAATTATTAAAGAATGGAATGAATTAGGAGATATTTCTTCTTTATATATGGAAGGTTATAAAGAAAAGGAAAGTAACAATAATATTAGTATTGTAATTATTGGAAATGAAAAAGGAGATGTGTATTATTCTACTATGAATTTTTAGTTTTTAAATATAAAATAACTTAAAAAAACTTTTCTATAAGTTAAAATTAATTTTTATATTTAATCTATAATTGTTTGTTCTTTTGAATTTTTAAATTATTAAATTTAAAAAAATTTTTTTCATGCTTTTTTTGAAAGAGTTCCTTGTGAAAGAGTTAATTTAAAATCATCAAAATCATCATTTGAATATATATTATTATCAAAAGTCTTTTTATGATCCAATAAATTCCCTGCACTATTAATTGGAAATTTATTAACATTAATATGATTTTGATTATTGTTTAATCTTGGTAAATTTTTTTTAAGTTTTATTTTAATAGGTTCTTTTTTCTTTTCAATGATATTTGACTTAATATTTGTAAAATTTTCTTTTAAACATTTTATTTGGTCTTTATTAATTCTATCTATTAAATTATTTTTTTCTATTAGATTATTATGTAAAATTTGTTCCATTTGACAATCTTTATAAATTAAATGTGTATTAATTTTTTTAGCAGATAATGCAAACTTATATTGTTTTTCTTTAACTTTTAAAAAGTCTTTTATAAATAAAAAGTCATTATCATTTTGATAATCATAATCAAAAATTTCCATATAAAAATTTCTATGATTGTAAGCTAAATTTTCATTAATTTTTGGTACAATATCTATTTTTAATTTTTGTAATTCTTTTTTATGTTTAATATAATTTTTCTTTAAAGTTTTTTTACCCATTAATTTACTTATAATTCCTTTTGAAAATTTTGATATATTTTCATTATCAATTAAAATCTGATCTTCTATTTTCTTTAATTTATTTTTATATATTCTATTTTTTTTTTTTTCTAATTCAATTGATTTATTTTTTTGTCTTTTCATTAAATTTTTAAATTTTTCTCCTTTATCAAGATTTAAATTACATTGAGTATAAATTTGATGAATATGTAAATTTTTTCTTGAATTATCTTCTTCACTAAAATTTCTATTTTTATTCTTTTCTTCTTCTTTATTATTAAATTCAATATCAAAAGAAGTAGTTTTATTTTTTAAATTATAATTAGATTTATTTTCATAATTTTTTTTGCTTTTTAAATGTTTTTCTATGTTTTTGGAATTAATTGTACTTGATGATATTTTGAAATTTTTAGACAATAATTCAGGATTAATTTTTAAATGTTCAAAAGTCATATTCGTTTTATTTTTCTTTGAAAAAGTTTGATTTGGAAAAATATAATTATCGTTAACATTTCTTCCTTTATTAATATTAATTTTTTTTAAATTTATTTGAATATTTTTTTGTGGTAAATTTTTTTCTTTCCTTAAATTTTGTTGAAACTTCTCTTTAAAAGATAATGATATTCTAGGACTTGAAAGTTTTTTTGATAATTGAGGAATAATTTTATTATCAGAATCAGTTATATTAAGTTTTTTTAATCTAAATTTAAAATATGGATAATTGGTGTATAATTTATTTATTGTTGATTCAGCATTTTTAACTTCTTCAATTATTTCATCTTTTTTATACATCAATTTATCTTCAGAATTTGAGAATAAAAGATATTTATTCTCTTGACATTCTGACATTATTTATTATATTTGTGATAAATATATCATTACAAATTGAATATTAATTTTTAAACACATTTAATAAAATAAATTATTTAATCATTTATAATTTCTAATTTTATTTAAAAAAAAAAAAAGATTATTTATATTTTATTGAAACTTAACTAATAAATATATATTATATACATTAATTAAAATAATAATCTTTTAATAAATAAATTTAAAATATTATTAATTATTGGGGATTGGGGATTGGGGATTGGGGATTGGGGATTGGGGATTGGGCCCAATCCCAATCCCCAATCCCCAATCCCCAATCCCCATTAATATCTTTTAATAATAAAACTTTTAAATATTTAATATGCATCTTTATGATTTTTTTTTTACATTATAAAAAAAATAATTATTTAATAAATGGAAAAACCTAAAAAAAAAGGAAAGGCAAAAAAAAAGAAGGAAGAAAAGCATATGGATATGGATTCATCTGATTCAGAAAATGAAATACAAACTGCAATTTATCCAAAAGATTCATATGTATGCCCTCAATGTTCATTAACTCCTAAATTTCTATCTATCGATGAATTAAATGTAAAAATTAAATGCCCAACTCATGGTGTTTTGAGTCTTCCTCATCAAAAATATCTCAATGATATGAGTGCTAATTCATACATTAATTTTACATGTGATATTTGCAAAAAAAATTGCCAAAAAGGATTCTTAGGTAATAAAGATAAAATATTTAAATATTGCTATGATTGTAAGCAAAAAATATGTCATCAATGTCTTGCCCAACATAAAACTTTAGAGCATAAACATATTTTTCCAATTAATAAATTAAATGAAAAATGCAGTAAACATGAAGGAGAGGATTATACTTTATATTGTCACAATTGTCATACAAATATATGCATAAAATGCAATTCAGAAGAAGAGCATAAAACACATAAAAAAGAATTATTAGAAGATATTGAACCATCAAGAGAAGAAATAAAAAAAATAAAGAAAAAAAGAGAAGATTTAATAAATATCAGAAATGAAATAAAAAAGCAATTAGATAATATGAATAATATTATATTTTTATATGATGATATAGTTAATACTTTCCAAGAACATAAAAATAATTATTACCATATAGAAAATATTGCTGACATAATGGAAACTGTTAAATTAAGAAACAAAGACAAAGAAATAGAAGATTATCAAAGGCAAATAGAAGATTTACTTTCTAGAGATGATTTGCAAAACAATTATTTAACGCAACTAAATAATAAATATAGTACTGAATTAACAGAACAAGATATAGATACTGGTACAGAAATTTGCCTTAATTGCAAAAATATAGATGATGAAGGATTGAAACTCTTAAGTCAAATTAACTTCAAATCTATAAAAGTTCTTCATTTATCAGATAATAATATAACAAATTTAACTCCATTGGCTTCAGCTCCATTCCGACAATTAAAAGAACTTTATTTATTTGGAAATAATATTTCAAATATAGATATTCTTGAGCAATTTCCATTTAAAACGTTGGAAGTATTATCTTTAGGAGGAAATAAAATCGAAGATATTAGTGTATTTAGTAAAGTACCTTTTAGAAAATTAAAAGTATTAGAATTATGGGAAAATAATATTTCAAATATTGATGTTTTGGCTGAAGTACCTTTTAAAAGATTGAAAGAATTAAGTTTATCAAATAATAAAATTAAAGATTTAAAAGCTTTGGAACGTGTTTCTTTAAGAAGATTAGAAAAATTAAGTCTTCATGATAATCTTATATCAAATATTGATGTTTTGACTGAAATACAATTTAAAAGAGTTCAGAGGCTGTATTTTGAAAATAATAAGGTTGATTATAGTTTAGAGCAGAATAAAAAGGTTATTGAAGAGTTAAAAAAAATTGAAAGGGAAATAAAGTATTAAATAATAATAAATTTTATTTATAAAATAAATATTGAATATTAGGTCATTGCTTAATTTTATA
>JAEEGK010027364.1_pt1 | contig 11524 bp, 12 predicted proteins | sample 8958771 | NCBI WGS metagenome assembly JAEEGK01 (sample SAMN16246547, study PRJNA631951) | gut metagenome | biome: gut microbiome; feature: rumen; material: SC-attached | host: Bos | place: Iran: Karaj | collected 2018-10 | reverse complement strand
GACTGTTTTGAAGGCGACACTACCGCCCTCGGTAGTAAAGAGGGGGGCACCGATTGAATGCGAGTTCTGCGCAGCAGGACGAAGCAGGCAATTGGGGGGTCGGAGTGAGCGTCAGCGAACGGAGGTCGCCGCAAAACAAGTCTGTACAGGGAGGCCGCAACCGCGCCAGGGCACAAAAAAACAGGCTGGCGGGAAGCGTCAGCCTGTTTCTCAGATGTGTGCCGCGGATGATTACATCATCGGGCCCTGCATCGGGGGAGTCGGCGGAACGGGCTCGGGAATGTCGGCGATCACGCACTCAGTGGTGAGGAACATACCGGCAACTGAAGCCGCATTCTGGAGAGCGATACGAGCCACCTTGGTAGGATCGATGACGCCAGCCTCATAGAGATTCTCATACTTGTCAGTACGGGCATTGTAACCGAAGTCACCCTTGCCTTCCTTGATCTTCTGGACAACCACGCTGCCCTCAACACCAGCATTCTCAACGATAGTGCGGAGCGGAGCCTCGATGGCACGGGCAACGATGTTGATACCGGTCTGCTCGTCCTCGTTGTCACCTTTGAGCTTCTTGAGAGCCTCGGTAGCACGGATGTAAGCAACTCCACCGCCAGGAACGATACCTTCCTCGACAGCAGCACGGGTAGCGCTAAGGGCATCCTCAACGCGGTCCTTCTTCTCCTTCATCTCGATCTCGCTTGCTGCACCCACATAGAGAACAGCAACACCGCCGGCGAGCTTGCCAAGACGCTCCTGGAGCTTCTCGCGGTCGTAGTCGCTGGTAGTAGTCTCGATCTGCTTGCGGATAGAAACAACACGGTTGTGAATTTCTTCCTTGTCGCCGCAGCCGTTCACGATAGTGGTGTTGTCCTTGGTGATGACAACCTTCTCGGCCTGGCCGAGCATATCCATAGTGGCGTTCTCGAGGGTGAAACCACGCTCCTCGGAGATAACCTTGCCGCCGGTGAGGATGGCGATATCTTCCATAATGGCTTTACGACGGTCGCCGAAGCCCGGAGATTTGACTGCAGCAACTTTGATGGTGCCGCGGATCTTGTTCACTACGAGGGTGGTCAGCGCTTCGCCGTCAACATCCTCGGCGATGATGAACAGAGTCTTGCCTTCACGTGCGATGGGCTCGAGGATAGGCATAAGGTCCTTCATCGTAGAGATCTTCTTCTCAGAAAGCAGGATGTAAGGATTGTCGAGGACAGCCTCCATCTTGTCAGGCTCAGTCATAAAATATGCTGAGATGTAGCCGCGGTCGAACTGCATACCTTCAACAACCTTAACCTCGGTAGTAGTACCCTTGGCCTCTTCGACAGTGATCACACCGTCGTTCTGGACTTTCTCCATAGCCTCGGCGATCAGCTTGCCGATGTAGTTGTCGTTGTTGGCAGAGATGGTGCCGACCTGCTCGATCTTAGAGTAGTCGTGGCCCACGGTCTGGCTCTGCTTCTTGAGGTTCTCCACAACAGCCTCGACAGCCTTGTCGATACCGCGTTTGAGGTCCATCGGGTTGGCACCTGCGGTAACGTTCTTCAGACCCACGTCAAGGATAGCCTGTGCAAGAACGGTAGCGGTAGTGGTACCGTCACCGGCCTGGTCGTTGGTCTTAGCTGCAACTTCCTTCACCATCTGGGCACCCATATTCTGGAAACGGTCCTCCAGCTCGACTTCCTTGGCAACGGTCACACCGTCCTTGGTCACCTGGGGAGCACCATATTTCTTGTCAATGACAACATTGCGGCCTTTGGGACCGAGGGTCACCTTCACCGCATTCGCCAGTTCGTCTGCACCTTCCTTCATCAGGTTGCGTGCATCGATGTCAAATTTGATCTCTTTTGCCATATTGTTTTACGATTTTAAAAATTAACAAACGATTGCAACGACGTCGCTCTGACGCATAATCAGATAGCTCTTGCCGTCGGCAGAAATTTCAGTGCCAGCGTATTTGCCGTAAAGAACGGTGTCACCCACCTTGAGCTCCATAGGCTCATCCTTGGTGCCGTTGCCAACTGCAACGACTGTTCCTTCCTGGGGTTTCTCTTTTGCGGTGTCAGGGATGTACAATCCGCTCGCTGTCTTGGTCATCGCTTCTTTGGGCTCGACCAGCACTCTGTCTGCTAAAGGTTTAATGTTCATAGTTGTGTATTTTTTAATATTTGTTGTTTTCTAACCGAGGCCGAAATACGGCAAATTGAGTGCCACCCGGCAATTTCTGCCAAAATGGCACTACTTGATACCCTTTTTGACCGGCAGCTGTGCCATTAAGGCACCTATGGCCGCCACAATCACGAATACCAGCAGTACGTCGCCCCACTGCACCTTCACCGGATAGGCGTCGACCACGAAGTTGCCCGGCAGCTTGACGATGCCGAAGCGGGCCTGCAGGAAGCAGATCAGCAGGCCAAGCGCGATGCCTATTACGATGCCCAGCAGAGAGATCATCCACCCTTCCATACGGAAGATGTGGCGGATCTGCCTGTTGGTGGCACCCATAGAACGCAGGATGCCGATGTCCTCCTTCTTGTCGATGATGAGCATCGAGAGCGAGCCCAGCGCATTGCAGGAAATTATCAGCATCACGAAAATCAGTATGAAATAGACCGCCAGCTTCTCGTAGCGCATCACCTTGTAGAGGCTCTCGTTCTGCTGGTAGCGGTTCTTCACTATAAAGTCGTCACCCAGGGTGCGGGCCACAGCCTTCTGCACGGCACCAGTTACCACACCGTCGGAGCCGAGGGCCTCGGGAGCCAGACGCAGCTCCACGCAGCTGACATCCTCGTGGCTCGTCAGGGAGCCGAGCAGCTCGCGCGGCATAAAGACATACTTGCCGTCGAAGTTCTCGTCGACCGACAGGATGCCGGCAGGGAAAATCTTCTCGGTCTGCAGTATCGCAGCGGGGTTGAATATGTTCAAAGTGTCGCCCATAGCCGGATAGATGGCCTGCACGGGCGTCAGGAAACCCAGGTTCACTGCCAACTGGCCCGAAACCTTGGCCGCCAGCACCATCCTCGGGGAATCCCCCTCCCAGATGCGGAACTCTCCGCTGGTGATGTAGTTCCCGAGACCCGACTCCTCGCCGTAGAGACTGTCGACGCCGCGGGCCGTCACCACAGCGTGGTTGCCGCCGTACATCAGGAAAATGTTCTCGTCGAGGATCTCGCTGAAGCTCGCCACGTTGGTGTCGCTGCGCAGCTTGGCGAAGGCCTCCCCCTCCGTGGAGAAAGTCTTGCCCTTGGCAGGAGTTATCAGCAGGTCGGGGCTGGTAGAGTCGTAGAGGTCCTTGACCAGCGTGTCGAAGCCGTTGTAGATCGAAAGGATTATCACGAGCGCAGCGCAGCCTATCGCTATTCCTGCCGCAGAGATGATCGAGATAATGTTGATGACATTATGCGACTTGCGGGCGAACAGGTAGCGCTTCGCTATGAAGAAATCCGGCTTCATTCGGGTCTACATCTTCAGAAGCTCGTCGATGTGCTCCACGTAGTCCAGGGAGTCGTCAACATAGAAAGTCAGCTCCGGGACGATGCGGAGCTGCTTGGCCACACGGCGTCCGAGCTCTCCGCGCAGCGAACCCGACATCTGGGCGATGGTCTGCATCACGCCCTGGGTCTTGCTAGAGGGGAATATGCTCAGATAGACCTTTGCGACGGCGAGGTCGGAACTGATCTTCACTCCGCTCACCGTGACAAGGGCGCCGTCGAACGCAGCCATTCCCTTGCTGCGGATGATCTCCGCCATATCACGCTTTATCTGGCCGGCAACCTTCAGCTGCCTGGTGCTCTCATTGCCTTCCATAGTCGAAAACTATTCGAATTTGAGGATATAGTAGTTCTTCTTGCCCTTCTGGACAAGGATGTATTTTCCGTTGAGGAGCAGGTCGGCCGGCATAACGGCGTTGATGTCGGTGACTTTCTCCTTGTTGACAGACAGGCCGCCACCCTGGATCATCTTGCGGCACTCGCCCTTTGAAGGGAACACGTCGGTGTCGACTGCAAGCATATCCAGCACGAGGCCGCCGAGCTTAGACTTGTCGAGGGTGTACTGCGGCACACCGTCGAACACGCTCAGGAAGGTCTGTTCGTCGAGGTTGTGGAGAACCTGCGAAGTTGCGTTGCCGAACAGCACGCCTGAAGCCTCCACGGCCTTGTCGTACTCCTGCTGGCCGTGTACCATCACTGTAATCTCGCGGGCCAGGGCTTTCTGGAGCGGACGCAGGTGCGGAGCCTGCTCCTGCTCAGCCACGAGGGCAGCGATCTGCTCCTGGTCGAGCATAGTGAAGATCTTGATATACTTCTTGGCATCCTCGTCGCTCACGTTCAGCCAGAACTGGTAGAAGGTGTAGGGAGAGGTGCGGGCAGGGTCAAGCCATACGTTGCCCTTCTCAGTCTTGCCGAACTTGCCGCCGTCGGCCTTGGTGATCAGAGGACAGGTCATTGCGAAAGCCTCTCCGCCCAGCTTGCGGCGGATGAGCTCGGTGCCGGTGGTGATGTTGCCCCACTGGTCGCTGCCACCCATCTGCAGCTTGCAGTTCTCGTGCTCGTAGAGATACATAAAGTCGTAGCCCTGCACAAGCTGGTATGAGAACTCGGTGAAAGACATTCCCTCGCGGTCCTCGCCGCTGAGACGCTTCTTCACGGAATCCTTGCTCATCATATAGTTCACGGTGATGTGCTTGCCGATGTCGCGGATGAAATCGAGGAAACTGAAATCCTTCATCCAGTCGTAGTTGTTGACCATTATGGCGGCGTTGGGAGCCTTGCTGTCGAAGTCGAGGAAGCGGGCAAGCTGCTTCTTGATGCACTCCTGGTTGTGGCGCAGGGTCTCCTGGTCGAGCAAGTTGCGCTCGGCGGACTTCATCGACGGATCGCCGATCATTCCGGTTGCGCCGCCCACGAGAGCCACGGGCCTGTGGCCGCAGTTCTGCAGATGCTTGAGCATCATCACTCCCACAAGGTGTCCTATATGCAGAGAGTCTGCCGTAGGGTCTATGCCGACGTAGGCAGATACCTGTTCTTTCATCAACAATTCTTCTGTGCCGGGCATGATGTCGTGCACCATTCCGCGCCATTGAAGCTCCTGTACAAAATTCTTCTTCATCTCTTTATAATGCTTTTACTTTCTCCATCAGCTGGTCAGCAAATTCTTCCTCACCGTAGTTCTTCAAGATGGAGTTGACGTAATATATATACTGCAAATTGCTCTTGACCCTGTCTTCGTTCAGCATACCGCTCTCGCTGGGCCAGCCCTGTCCGTAGTACTTGGTGACCTTGGCGCTCTCGTCGACGAATGCATCGGCGATGGTCTTGGCCTTCGCAATCTCGCCGCACTTGAGGTAGAGCTCTATGATGTTGAGCATGCTGTATTCGTTGATGCTCTGGAGCATCTGCGCGTTGTAGGGGAAGTTCTTCTGCGGCAGAACCTCGATGCACTTGTCGAGCACCTGAACGGCCTTGTCGCGGTCGCCACGGGCAAGAAGCGCCTCGGCGGTGTTGACGAACTGCACGCGGATCGGGCAGACGGCAAGGAATGTATAGAGGTTCTGGTAGTCCACATTGAAGTCCTTGCCGAACGAATCGTAGCGGAAGACGTTCATTATGCGGTCGTACATCAGGTCGGCGTCGATGCTGCCGGAGTCTTCGAGGGCGTCGCAGTCGTAGGGAACCAGCTTGTATGCGAATCCGTCGTCACGCAGGTACTTGGCGTTCTTGATGCTGCCCTCTCCGCTCGAGCTCACGTAGTAGATGGGACGGTCCCACTGGTAGTTGCTCAGGATGTCGAGGATTATCAGCTCGCTCTTGTCCACGGCGTTGCCGTCGACAGTGATGTCGATGTAGTCCAGTATCTGGTCGTAGTGCGCCTCGTCGACGATGCCGTATTTGATGACGTTCTCCTTGTTGACGGGGATGCGGAAGTTCTTGGACACGAGGATGCCGTCGCGCGAACCTTCCTGGCGGTACTTCGGATCCTTGAAGATGTCCATCACAAGCCGCAGTTCGGGAGTTCCCTGGACAGCCTCGATAATCGGAACGTAGTCGTTCGTGCCGTAGAGGTAGTCGATGCGCTCCAGGTCGATGGGCAGCGGCTCAGACTCGTACATCTTGCATTTCATCTGGTCAATGTACCAGTCCATTCCGAGCAGCGAGGTGTTCATCACACGGACGTCGGTGCGCACGCCCTCAACCTCCTGTGCATACCACAGAGGGAAGGTGTCGTTGTCGCCGTGGGTTATTATGATGGCGTTGGGGTCGCAGCTGTTCAGATAGTTGTAGGCTATGTCGCGGGCCGTGTAGCGGTTGCTGCGGTCGTGGTCGTCCCAGTTCTGGCAGCCCATAAGCACCGGCACTGCGAGGCAGAGGGCGGTGGCCACTCCGGCAGAGATCACGCCCTTGCGGACGCCATCCTTCTCTTCACCGGGCTTGAGGATCTTGTCGAGCAGGTCCTTGAGCCACATCACGGCAAGGCCGATCCATATCGCGAAGACATAGAACGAGCCTGCGTAGGCATAGTCCCTCTCGCGCACCTGGTAGGGCGGCTGGTTGAGATAGAGGATGATGGCTATGCCGGTGAGAAACCACAGCAGGAAGTTGATCCAGCAGCCGCGGCCGTCCTTGTTGAGCTGGAAGAAGAAGCCGATAAGGCCCAGCAGCAGCGGCAGGAAGAAGTAGTGGTTCTTCGCACGGTTGTGCGCCAGATAGTCGGGAAGCACCTCCTGGTTACCCAGGCGCGCTTCGTCTATGAAACGGATTCCGCTCTCCCAGTTGCCGTTGGTCACGTCGCCCGGGATCTGGCCGTGAAAGTCGTTCTGACGGCCCACGAAGTTCCAGAAGAAGTAGCGGAAATACATATAGTTCAGCTGGTAGTCGAAGAAGAAGCGCAGGTTGTCCTTGAAATAGGGCATCTTGTTGTTGCGCCACTCTCCGTTGGACATCTTCACCTTGCCGGTCTTGAACTTTCCGTTGGTGTAGGTGTCGTAGAATGTCTGGTGAGCCGGGCTCTGGGTGCTCCACATACGCGGGAAGATGGTCTTCGCGCCTGAAGGATACTTGCCAGACAGAGGGCTGTCGGCCTTTATGTAGCGGTCGCCGAGCTCAGTGTAGTAGGTGCTCTCCTTGGCCTCGATGGCAGAAGTGTACTGCTGGCCGTAGATGATGGGGGCCGAGCCGAACTGCTCGCGGCTGAGATAGCGGATGAGCGTGTAGGGGTTGCGGGGGTTGTACTCGTTGGTGGGAGTGCCTGCAGAAGCCCTGATGAGCACTATGGCGAAGGTGGAGTAGCCGATGAGGATGGTGGTCAGGCCGAGGACTATGGTGTGGGCCAGGACGCGGTTTTTCTTGCGGAAGCGGGCCAGCAGGAAGAAGCAGGCCACGAAAATCAGCAGCATCATCACGGTCGTGCCCACGTTGAACGGGCAGCCGAGGGTGTTGACGAAGAAGCGGTCGGCGACGGCCAGGATCTTCGGTACCAGAGGCACGATGCCGAAGAGCACCGCTGCCACCAGCACGCCGCCGAGGCAGAGGATGAGGAACGTCTTCCAGAGGGAGGTCTTCTCATTCTCGTGACGCTTGTAGTATACTATGAAGGCAATCACGGGGATTACCAGGAGGTTCAGCAGATGCACGCCGATAGAAAGGCCTGTGAGGAAGCAGATGAGGATGATCCAGCGGTTGGCATAGGCCTGGTCGGCCTCTTCCTCCCATTTGAGGATGGCCCAGAAGACTATGGCAGTGAGCATCGACGACATCGCGTAGACCTCGCCCTCCACGGCGCTGAACCAGAATGTGTCGGAGAATGCATAGGCGAGTGCGCCGACAACGCCTGCGCCCCATACGGCTATGGAGTTGCCGAGGGTGAGCTTGCGGCCCCTGGCCTCGATGATCCTGCGGCCGAAATGCACGATGGTCAGGTAGAGGAAGAAGATGGTGAACGCGCTGCACATTGCGCTGAAGCAGTTGACGGCGGCTGCAGCGTGCTCAGGGCTGGTGAACATCGTGAACATATGGGCGAACAGCTGGAACACGGGGTTGCCGGGTGCGTGGCCCACTTCAAGTTTGTAGGACGAAGCGATGAACTCGCCGCAGTCCCAGAAGCTGACGGTCGGCTCGATGGTGGCCAGATATATGAAACTTGAGAATGCCAGAACCACAACGGAGATGATTCTGTTTATCCTTGTGAATTTCCTTTTTTCCATATCAGAAATGATTCCGTAAAACGGCAAATTTAGTAATTACTTTTTTTATACCTAACTTTGCAGGGTCATTTAGGAATATATGCAAGACTGGAAGGATAGATTGGGCGTGGTGTATTCCACAAACCCTGATTTCAAATATGAGACTGCCGCCGAGGAAGAGGTTGAAACCCTGCCCGCAGCGAAGCAGAAACTCATCGTGAGCATCGACCGCAGAGCCCGCGCAGGCAAGCAGGTGACGCTCGTGACAGGATTCGTGGGAACCGGCGACGACCTGGCCGCCCTGGCCAAGACGCTCAAGACCAAATGCGGCGTGGGCGGCAGCGCCAAGGACGGGGAGATCATCATCCAGGGTGACTTCCGCGACCGCGTGGTCGAACTTCTCAAAGGTATGGGATACAACGCCAAAAGAGGAAACTGACGACAGATGACGACATTCCTGCAGACATTGGACCAAGCCTGGCCGGGCAGTACCAAGATTGCTGACTACACAGCTTTCCTGCAGGACTCCGCAGTGCCGGGACCCGGCTACTACTGGCCGATGACCATCCTCGTGCTGCTGGCCGTCTTCTACTGCATAATCTTCTTCAACCGCATAGCACTCGCATCGTCGCTGTCGCTGAGGACATTCTTCAGCAGCAGCGAGAAAATCCAGAACATCTGCGAGAACCAGACTTCCCTGTCGGCCGTCAACGCAGCCTGCGTGATATGCCTTCCGGTGCTCGTGATGCTGCTCTTCAACAGAGGCTGGACAGGGATGGACCTGTCGTGGCTCTGCGTGGCATTCATAGCGTTCCTGATCGTCAGGGTGATTGCATTCGAGTTCATATCGTGGTATAAGGGCACCGACAGCGTCTTCGACACTATCCGCAACTCCTGGAAGGTGACGATGGTGGCTGCCGTACTGCTTGCCATCCCGTCGTTCGTGATACCGATGTTCTTCGGACAGGAGTACGCCGGATTTGCCAGGAGCTTCTTCCTCGCGGTCTTCTCGGGATGCTTCCTGATTTACTGCGGAAGGGCCTGCAAATACCTTCTGGAGGCTGGTTTTTCTATTTTTTTCTGTTTTTTGTATCTTTGCGCGCTAGAATTATTGCCAGCAGGCTTACTGATTAGTGCAATTATCTCATTATGAGCATAGTAGATAGCAAGAAGAGGATTTTGATCTCACAACCTGCGCCAACCGTAGGTTCTCCCTATACCGAACTTGTCAACAAATACGGACTGGATATCGATTTCATTCCCTTTTTCAAGGTTGAGCCGGTCACTCTGAACGACTTCCGCTCACAAAGGGTGAATGTCCTTGACTACACGGCTATCGTTTTCAGCTCGCGCACGGCCATCGATTCGTTCTTCAACCTGGCCAAGAAGATGCGTGTCACCATTCCGGAGACAATGAAGTATTTCTGCCAGTCCGAGGCTATCGCGCTCTATCTGCAGAAGTACATCGTCTATCGCAAGCGCAAGATATTCTTCGGCAAGGGCACCACTGCTTCGCTGGTGGAGAGCATCGGCACCAAGCACAAGAACGAGAAGTTCCTGATTTCGTGCACCGACTCGCTGAGGCCCGACATCAAGGCAATGTTCACCAATGCAAAATACGATTTCGGCAGCGCGATCTTCGTGCGCACCGTGTGCAGCGACATCAAGCAGAACGTCGACTTGTCGAAATACGGTATGGTGGTCTTCTACAGCCCTTCCGACGTGAAGTCGCTGTTCCAGAACTTCCCGGAGTTCACCCAGAAAGACCTCTTGCTAGCCACTTACGGGAAAGGTACGGCCAAGGCCGCCAAGGATGCCTCTCTGAGCATAGAGATCGAGGCTCCCACTCCCGAATCTCCTTCAATCGCCGCCGCCCTTTCAAACTATTTCGCGAAATAACGCGGGGAGGCGCGCGCTATGGCTTCACTGTCATATCCCAAGAGCGTCAGGCTGCATTACCGCAAGGATTTCCAGGCCCTTCTGGATTCGGCGAGCACGCACTACAACGCCGTCTTCAAGGTATTCTGGCTGGTGCGGGAGTGCCCGGCGGGGGTGAAGGATGGCTCGGCGGGGGATGTGGCATGCGTAGCTGGATCTCTGGCCCCGGAAACGGACGTTTGTGGGGACGTGAGCAGGGTTTCGGGCGATGTGGCCCCGGAAACGGCACATTGCGGGGACGGGAGCAGGGTTTCAGGCGGTGTGGCCCCGGAAACGGACGAAAACGGGGCCGGGTGCCGGTTCGCGGTGTCTGTTCCGAAGAAGAGTTTCAAGAGGGCGGTGAAGCGCAACCTGCTGAAGAGGCGCACCCGCGAGGCCATCCGACTGAACAGACATATCCTGCCCGAAGGCTTCTGCGCAGATTTCCTGTTCTTCTACCGCGTGGGCGAATTGCTGGACTACGCCGACATCGAGAAGGCCGTGGTTGAGGCGTTCACAGCGGTTCCCGCCAAGGCAGCCGCCAAAGCGGCGAGCGCTGCCGGAACAGCAGAGGCAAACACTCCGGACACGAGCGCCGAGGCTAACCTCGTTGACGCCAATGCTGTCGAGAGCAGCTCCAAGAACGCCGAGAACGCACAGCTGGACAATTCCGATAATACTTCCGGCAATGAGTAAGTTGCGGCAGATACTAGCGTGGCCCGCGCTGAAGCTCATCCGCTTCTACAAGGTGTGCATATCGCCCTATCTGGGCAATCACTGCCGCTATACTCCCACCTGCAGCCAGTACGCATACGAAGCCATCAGCAAGTACGGCATCTTCAAAGGCGGCTGGCTCGCCCTCAAGCGCCTGCTGCGCTGCCATCCCTGGGGCGGCAGCGGCTACGATCCCGTCCCGTAAAGCACGGCATCCCATTTTCAGAACACAGAATGGATGTGGGGACCCTGTCGTTCATTCTGTGCGCGGTATTTGCCCGTTTTCTGCGCAATCTGCCTCACAGAATGAACGTCGAAGCACTGTCATTCATTCTGTGCAAAGCCGTGCAGAGTGCGGAGCAGAAGGTGCAGAAGAAGTTATCTCCCGGCGGCGCGATGCCACCCGTAACAGACTGTTTTGAAGGCGACACTACCGCCCTCGGAAGTAAAGAGGGGGGCACCGATTGAATGCGAGTTCTGCGAAGCAGGACGAAGCAGGCAATTGGGGGGTCGGAGTGAGCGTTAGCGAACGGAGGTCGCCGCAAAACAAGTCTGTGCAAGGGAGGTCGGAGCTGCCGCCACCAGGGTGGCAACCACCGGGTACAAAAAAACGCCGGGGTCGAATCGACCTCCGGCGCATTTTATGGTATGTAGTGAAGATTACTTCTTGGCGGCTGCCTGCTTGGCAAGACGCTTCTGGTTCATATCGTACATAAC
>JAEEGK010027362.1_pt1 | contig 11524 bp, 7 predicted proteins | sample 8958771 | NCBI WGS metagenome assembly JAEEGK01 (sample SAMN16246547, study PRJNA631951) | gut metagenome | biome: gut microbiome; feature: rumen; material: SC-attached | host: Bos | place: Iran: Karaj | collected 2018-10 | reverse complement strand
CAGCTGACAAGGCCATTACTTAGAGCCTATAAACGAAAAAAGAGAATAAATGATCTTAAAACAGTTATTGTAACTACGGCTGCAATAGTTTTTGCTATCATTTTTCTGATGCCAATCATACTCACTGTTACAAACTCCTTTATGTCGGCATCGGAGATAGCTTCAAACTATGGAAGTATATTTGCGACTACTGAAAAGGGCGGGAAAGTATTTGTGTCAAACAAAGTAAACCTAAAGCTCATACCCGACATGATAACCATGACGCAGTACATTTCAGTCCTTTTCAAGAGTCCACAGTATCTTTTAAAGTTTTGGAATTCAGTGTTCTACACACTTCCCATTGTAGTAGTGCAGCTGGCTATTGCAGCGCTTTCTGCCTACGGCTTTTCAAGGTACGACTCTAAGGCCAAAAGAGCGATATTTTTTGCTTATATCATTATCATGCTCATGCCTTATCAGGTCACACTGGTACCAAACTTTCTGGTATCAAAATCTTTGGGGCTTTACGGCACCAAATGGGCTATACTGCTTCCGGGATTCTTTAGTCCCTTCGCTGTCTACCTTCTTACGAAGTTCATGAGAAGAATACCGACTGAGGTTATGGAGGCAGCAAGGGTCGACGGTGCAGGCGAGTGGATGATCTTTTCAAGGATATGCCTTCCACTGTGCAAGGGAGGTCTTGCATCCATTGCCATTTTGATATTTTTTGATTATTGGAATATGGTGGAACAGCCACTGGTTCTTTTACCGGATTCGGATATGCATCCGCTCTCGGTATTTCTGTCCAGGATAAACACAGGGGAGATAAGCCTGGCTTTTGCAGTTGCGGTGATATATCTCATTCCGCCGCTTCTGATATTTTTATACGGAGAAGATTATCTGGTAGAGGGTATTTCCTACCAGGGAGGAATCAAGGGTTAATTTAGTTTACGGGAGAGTTTTGTTATGTCAGAAGAATTAGTTTTAAGAGAAAATTTGGGCGAGTCCGGAGATGATAAAAACAGTTCCGGCAGAAACAGAAAAGACATGGTGAAGAACTTTGCCATAGCTTTTTTGTCTATCATGCTCATCCTTACATTTTTCTCCAACACCATCATGAATTATTCGTTGCCTCAGGTGGCAACCCAGCAGATAACAAGCGGAACCATTTCTCCTCAGATCAGAGGTACAGGAACCGTATCTGCCGAGGATCCTTATAATATCACGGTAAAAGAGACAAGAAAGATCTCAGGTGTGGCGGTCAAGGAAGGTGCGCACGTGGAGATGGGAGATGTCATCTATTATCTTGAGGACAAAGAGTCTCAGGAGCTTTTGGATGCAAAGGACAAACTCGATGAACTTGAACTTTCGTATGAGCAGTCTTTATTTTCCGGTGATGTTCCCAATAATGTCATCACAAACGTAAGAAGCGGAAGAAAAACCACTTATGATACATATCAGGCTGAGCTTGCAACAGCAACAGACAGATACAACAATGCCTTAAATGCTGACAACGCTGCTCAGGCGGACATAGACTATCTTACCCAGAAGGATAACTATGATTCTGCCGGCAATTCTTATAATGCCGCAACACCAAATTACAGCATTGCACAGCTTAATTATGAGCTTACCAAGGCCCAGAACGAAGGGAACGACGGAAGGGTACAGGAACTTGAGAATCAGATTGCAGAGCTGACAAAAGACAGCTCTCAGCTTCAAAATTACGGAACACAGCAGGACCTTAGCTATGATCAGAAGCTGGCGCAGCTCTATCAGACAAAGGCAAGAACTGCTGCAGAGCTCAAGGCAGCCGAACTTGAGAAGACAAAACTTTTAAAGAGCATCAATACCGAGATAAGCCTCTGCCAGATGAGGGACAAGATCGGTGAACAAAGAGACCTGGTTGCAAAGCTTGAAGCTGAGTCGGTCGGTGCATCCGTTAAGACTCCTGTTGCCGGAACTGTATCAAGCCTTTCAAAGGTTTCCGGCGAGTCAACTTCAGCTGATGAGACAATAGCAGTTATCCAGGTTGACGGAAAAGACATGACAACAAGCTTTTCAGTTACCAATGCCCAGGCTCAGAAACTTAAGGTCGGTGATGCTGCGAAGCCTCAGAATATCTGGCAGTACGGAGATGATTTTAAGGCAACTCTCACTTCCATAAGAAATGATAAAACAGATCCCGGTAATAAGAAGCTTCTTACCTTCAAACTTGAGAGCAAGGACGTTGCTCCCGGACAGAGCATATCACTTGCCATCGGAGAAAGAGCTGTTGAGTACGATCTCATCGTTCCAAACAGCGCCATCAAGACAGACAGTAACGGTAAGTTTATCCTTGTGGTAAAGAGCAAATCAAGCCCTCTGGGCAACAGATATATGGCATCAAGAGTTGACGTAACGGTCAAAGCTTCTGATGACAACAATACAGCCATTGCTGCTGCGGTAGAAGGAGATGAGTATGTCATCACAACTGCCACAACACTTATAAAGGCCGGAGATCAGGTGAGGCTTTCAAACGAGTAATGAGTTTTGATGGATTAAGAGAACAAATACTTAACTTTATAAAGAAAAAAGCCTTCATCTTAATATTGAGTTTTGTATTGCTTGTCATATACATACTCATGGGTCTTGTTTCGACTCATATAATAAATGACCTTCCTGAGCAGCAACTTGCAAGCAGATGGTCAGATGAGAAGAATATGGCCCAGGTCAGCATATTTGTGACACAGGATCAGCTCGTTAAGGAAGAAGACCTGAAGAAATTCACCTATCTTCTTGAAAAAAAGCTCGTGGAATCCGGTGTTGTAGGCGAAGAGGACGAAGATACGGATCAGGGTAAAAATCCTCAGATCATTGATACCATAAATATTGATGATATGAACAAAGAAGAGGAAGAGGAGATGAGCTATCCCCAAAAGACACCTCTTCAAGAGCTTTACGATATCGCTTACTGCGCCCAGGGCCAGGTGAACCTGAAGTTTGAGAACAGAACAGCTGAAAGAGCTTCTGCAATCGGAGTGGGGGGAGATTTCTTTTTATTCCATCCCATGACCTTTGTCGCCGGATCCTATTTCTCAGGAGATGACCTGATGAAGGATGGCATTGTCATTGATGAAGAGATGGCATGGCAGCTCTTTGGATCCACAGACATCATTGGAGAGTGTGTTGAGATCGAAGGCATTCCTCACTACGTAGAGGGTGTTGTAAAGAGGGATAAAGGCAGGATTAAAAAGGCTGCCCAGCAGGATACCAGCTATGTTTATATGTCCTATGACTCTTTGTCCAAGTATGGAACAATCCTCAGTGGAGTAACCGAGGAACACGATGTTTCCGAGGATGGAACCACTGCAAAGTCAGGAGGCATTACCTGCATTGAGGTAGTATGTCCCAATCCCGTAAGGGGACTTGCTGCCAAGATATGTAAGGAGAGTCTTGGAATCGGTGATGAGTATGTAACAGTGGTAGATAATACCGAGAGGTTTTCATTCTTTTCGCTTATAGCAGTACTTAGAAGATTCTTTACAAGAAGCATGTGGAATAAAGCAATCTTTTATCCTTACTGGGAAAATACCGCAAGAGGCTATGAGGATATATTATCGCTCATACTGCTTGTGAGGATGATATGCATGACTGTGCTTATCCTGATACTTACAGGCTTTGTGGTAAACGCCTACAGGCACAAGAAGTGGACTGTTAGAGGAATTGTTAAATACCTTTCAGATAAGAAATACGATTTGGAAGTTGAACATATGAGGAAAAAGGAGAAATTATGAAAAGGAAATCTATGTTAAAGAGGGGAATATCCCTGGTGGCGCTTATGTCTCTTTTACTGGGGACCTTAAGCGGATGCTCCATGGGAAATAAGAGCGGATCAAGCCTTGTGGATGAGGCTTCAAAGAGCACTAAGGACTATGTGTTTAAGAGCGAGAAGCTTGATATTGTTGATGCTTCGGATTACAGCAATATTTCAATCGTTGGGCAGAGAATATATGCAGCAACTTATTCCGATGGCGAGAATATCACCATATGCTCTTTTAACTCCGACGGAAGTGACCTAAAGACTGTGAAAATTCCTGAGAGTGATTCTGATAGCCATGGCAATATGACCTATGACAAAGATGGCAATCTCTACTGCGTCCTCTATAAGTACTACTACACTGATAAGCAGGGCAATGTTGTTGACATGGATACCGTATACGAAGAAGAGGGTATGGGAGATGGAGAAGCCATCACCATGACTGAGGAGACGACTTCGGCCGATGAAGGTATTATCGTCGATAAGATGGTGCCGGATGGTGAGAACATGGATGACGAGTATGACTACCATGAGGAACAGTACCTTCAGAAGTATGACGCTGAGGGTAATGAGATCTTTAACATCATGCTCTCTGACGGACAGGATGAAGAGAACTACTTCTCAATGTATGGAATGGTCTACGATGAAAATAAGGGTCTGATAGTCAGCTCAAACAGAGGAATCCAGAAGTTTAATGAAACCGATCAGTCTTTTGACATGATACTAGATACAACTGATTCAGCCAGTGAGTTTTATGATACTTCAATAAGCCTGTACAGCGGCTTTGACGGACAGATATTTGCTTCTCTCTGGGGAGATCACGGAATTGAGCTTAGAAGCTTTGATCCTGAAACAGGTAAGCTCTCTGACCCTTCAGGACAGTTTGAGACTTATGATGATTACTCATTCTTTAGCGGAAACGGATATGACCTTTATGTGTCAAAGACAGATGGATTCTATGGCTATGATAAAGGGAAAGATGCACTGACCAAGCTCCTTGATTACGTTGATTCAGACCTCAGCATCGGCTATTCGATAAACAGCGTAGTTGCTGTAAGCGATCAGGAGTTTATCGCAAACCTTCCTGATGAGAATTATAATTACGCACTTTACAGACTGACCAAGGTTCCTGCAGATCAGGTAAGAGACAAGACAATTATCACTCTTGCAGGAAGAGGCATCGACTACAATGTAAGAGATATGGTCTATAAATTCAATCAAGAGTCTGATGGCTACAAGATAAAAATCGTTGATTATGCATCACTGGATTCTGAAGATGACTGGCAGGCAGGACTTACACAGTTTAACCTTGATATTGTATCGGGAAATATCCCTGATATCATGTTCTTTGTAAATGACGAGCCTGTTGACAGCTACATCAATAAGGGACTGTTCCTTGATATGAGCAGCTACCTTGCTTCCGACCCTGAACTTAAGGATGTGAAGTTTGTACAGAATGCTTTTGATGCCTTTAAGACAGGAGATAAGCTTTACCAGATCATTCCTTCATTCTATGTAAACACTTTGGCTGTTAAGGCTTCAAATGTACCGGGAATGGATACGCTTACTCTTAAGGACTGCAAGGAAATGATAAAGCAAAAGGGTGTGACATTTTCAGATTCCTTTGGTATGACGGCAAAAGATACCATCATGTACTATGGAATTATGACATCAGGCAATAAATTCATTGATTGGGAGAACAAGACCTGTAACTTTAACAGTGAGGGCTTTACAGAGCTTTTGGAATTTGCTAATGAATTCCCCGCTGAGATCACTGAAGATATGTGGATGGACTACGACGAGGCCGGCTACAGGACAGGAGAAGCACTTTTTTCACTTGCTTATCTGAACGGCTTCAGGGCCTACAAGAGATATGTGGACGGAACCTTTGGCAGTGATATCAAGCTGATTGGATTCCCTAATGAACTTGGGGTTAACTGTTCCATCTTAACTCCCAATGCGCGATTTGCTGTCAGCTCACAGACCAAGTACCCTGAGGAGTGCTGGAAGTTCCTTAGAAAACTCTACTTGGATGAGTATCAGGACACCATAGAATACGACTTCCCAATCAGGAAGGACAAGTTCGATGCTCTTGCAAAGAAGTCCATGGAAAAGCAGTTCTGGATCGACGATGACGGAGAGAAGCACTACGAAGAAGAGTACTACTGGGTTGGCGATACACAGATTGAAGTTCAGCCACTTACTCAGCAGGATGTGGATACCGTTACAGATTTTGTTGAGTCTCTTACTCTTACTTATTCCTCCAATGAGGCTGTAAGTAACATTATTAACGAAGAGGCAGCTGCTTACTTTAAGGGGCAAAAGAGTGCTCAGGAGGTGGCAGATATTATCCAGAGCAGAGTTTCAATATATGTGAATGAAAACAGCTAAATACGAGACATAAAGAAATCCCGGCAGTTTAACAAACTGTCGGGATTTTTAAATGAAGCAAGCGACGGGAATCGAACCCGCCTCTTCAGCTTGGGAAGCTGACATACTACCGATGTACTACGCCTGCAAGCGTTCCAACTATTTTATTTTAGGCATTCTGTGCTATAATTTCAAGAGTATGAAAAATATTTTGTGGAGGTAAAAGGATATGACAGAAAAGATCAAAAACGTGGCCGGCAAAGGCAAGGGCTTTGCGGCCGAATTTCGTGAGTTCATCATGCGTGGAAACGTGATGGATATGGCAGTCGGTGTTATCATCGGCGGAGCTTTCCAGAAGATCATTTCATCACTGGTTGATGACATCATTATGCCAATCATCAGTCTTCTTACAGGTGGAATTGACTTCAACAACATGTTTGTATCTCTTGATGGCAGTTCATATGCCACCCTCGAGGCAGCAAAAGAGGCCGGAGCAGCTACACTTAACTACGGTACATTCATTACAGTAATCATCAACTTTATTCTCATGGCACTTGTAATCTTCTGCCTTGTAAAATCCATGAATAAGATAGCAGCAAGATTTGAAAAGGAAGAAGCAGAAGCACCTGCTACAACTAAGATCTGCCCACGTTGTAAGAGTGAGATCAACATTGAGGCAACAAGATGCCCTCACTGCACATCTGAACTTTAATTAACAGTCATCTATGTGAGGAAGGAAAACTGAATATGAAAAGGATTAGTGACTTTGTTGGAAAGTATATGGCAATAATTGTTCTGGTAGTTGCTGCTCTGGCACTTTTTGTACCAAAGTCATGCCTGTGGATACAGACATCATGGATCAACTACCTGCTTATGGTTGTAATGTTTGGAATGGGCCTTACTTTGAAGTTTGGCGATTTCGCAGTAGTCTTCAAACGCCCTAAGGATATCATTATCGGTTGTATTGCACAGTTTACCATAATGCCTCTTCTGGCATTTGCTCTTGGTAAGATCTTCGGCCTTGAGACAGGTCTTTTAGCCGGAGTGATCCTTGTAGGAACCTGTCCCGGTGGAACAGCGAGTAATGTAATGACATATCTGAGTAAGGGAGATGTAGCCCTTTCAGTAGGAATGACCAGTGTCAACACTCTTTTGGCACCACTTCTTACACCTGCTATTACATACCTTTTATTAAAGACAACAGTATCGGTGGATGTGCTGAGCATGTTCCTTTCTATCATTAAGGTAGTTATCATCCCCATTGCTCTGGGCTTTATCATAAACAGATTCTGGGGTAAATACACAGAAAAAGTATCAGATGTACTTCCGCTTATTTCTGTAGTAGCAATAACACTTATTGTTGCAGCAGTTGTTTCTCACAATGCTGAGAGAATCCTTGAAACAGGAGCTATCGTATTTGTAGTAGTTATCCTTCACAATGTTCTTGGATATATTGTAGGATTTGCGCTTGGACTTGTACTCAAACTTCCAATGTCCAAAAAGAAAGCACTCTCTATTGAGATTGGAATGCAGAATTCAGGTCTTGCAACATCCCTTGCCGGATCAGCTTTCCCTGACCTTGCAATGGCAACGGTTCCCGGAGCTATATTCTCTGTATGGCACAATATATCGGGCGCACTGTTAGCTAATATATACAGAAGGCTGGAAGATAAAGACCGGCAGTCTGAATGTCCCTTGAAAGAGAAGAAGGGCGCTTAATAGATCAAATAAATCAAACAACCGGTAAATGAGCATGGCCTCATTTACCGGTTGTTTTTAAATGTATATAGAAAGTAGTTAAATCCTGGTTGAACCTCTCTTGATAAGTTCGCCTGAGAAGATGGTCTTCTGTGGCATCTCATTCTGAGTCAGGGTTCCGATAAGTGTCTTAACAAGCTGAATGCACATATCCTCAAGTCTGTTATCGATTGAGGAAAGCTCAGGCTCAGAGCAGTGGGAGAGGATTGAATTGTTGTATCCTATAACCTGAAGCTCTGAAGGAACCTTGATGTGATTGGCTCTGGCGAAGTTCATGGAACCAACTGCCAAAAAGTCATCACTTGTTACGATGGCATCGAACTTAAGACCCTTAGCGTGAAGGCTCTCTACAAAGCCCTTAACACCGTCTATGTCCTCGTGACTTCCCTTAAAGCACTGCATGAGCTGTTTCTTAAGAGGAATGTCATGTGTAAGAAGGGCGTTCTGGAATCCTGCCAGCTTCTTAAGACCTGAATAGGAGTTACTGTTGTAGAGATAAAGGATATCCTTGGCTCCGCCGTTTATAAGCTGCTCTGTTGCATCCTGTGTTGCCTTGTAATCATCGCAGAGAGTGCAGTATACGTTATTACAGTCAAAGTCTGCGTTAAGAAGCATGATAGGCACAGTTGCAGCTGCATCCTTAATGTACTGATTATCCTCGGGAGTGTTCATGATAAAGTTGGATCCTATCATGACAATTGCATCTACATGCTGAGATAAGAGGAGATTAACCGACGCTTTCTTGGTCTCAATATCATAACCTGTACAGCAAAGAACTGAATGATACCCGTTCTCGCGGAGCTTCTGCTCGATGTAGTAGATGGCCTTGGCAAGGTACAGATCGGATGCATCGGCACAGAGAATACCAATGGTCTTCATTGAATTAAGACCAAGTCCTCTGGCAAAAGCATTGGGCTTGTAGCCATATTGTTCAATTATGTCCATGACTTTCTTGCGAGTGCGGGGCTTAACATTGGTAGATCCGTTAAGTACACGGGATACTGTGGCAATTGAAACCCCTGCCTTCTTGGAAATGTCATATATTGTCATCTGGTTGCTCATAAAGTTATCTTTCTTCTAACGGGAATTTGAAATATCTAACTGCATTATTATAAGAGATATCTTTTACAATTTCACCGAGAATATCAAGATCCTCTGAAGGATATTCACCATTTTCAACAAGAGATCCCAAATAATTACAAAGGATTCTTCTGAAGTACTCATGTCTTGTATAGGAAGTAAAGCTTCTTGAGTCTGTAAGCATTCCTACAAAGCCTGAGAGATTGCTGGATTCAGCAACGCATCTGAGCTGCTCCTCCATACCAAACTTACTGTCATTGAACCACCATGCGCTTCCCTGCTGGATCTTGGCAACTGCAGGACCTTCGTTGAAGCAGTTGAGCATTGTGTTGATGATCTTGTTATCGTTAGGGTTAAGTGAGTAAAGAATTGTCTTAGGAAGAGAATTCTTTACATGAAGGGCATTGAGGAAATCTGCCATTTCACCCATAGGATAGTAAGCGTCGATTGAATCGTATCCTGTATCGGGACCGAGCTTCTCAAACATAGGAGTGTTGTTGTCGCGCTTGCATCCGAAGTGAAGCTGCATTACCCAGTCTCTCTTTGCAATCTCTTCGCCCTCAAAGAGCATGAATGCTGTCTGGAACTTAAGATCTTCCTCTTTTGAAAGCTCAGCACCGGAAAGGCGCTTTGCAAAGATTGCCTCAACCTCTTCGTCAGAAGCAGGGTAGTACATAACATATTCAAGGGCGTGATCTGTAACTGTGCAGCCCTTTGAAGCAAAGTAATCAAGTCTTACCTTAAGAGCTTCCTTAAGTGAAGCAAAAGAGTCGATCTTAACTCCGCTTACATCTGAAAGAGTCTTAAGATAATCGGTAAACTCAGGCTTAGTGATATTCTTGGCCTTGTCAGGTCTCCATGCAGGAAGAACCTTAACATCAAAAGTAGGATCTTCTTTAATCTTGTCGTGCCACTCAAGAGTATCAACAGGATCATCTGTTGTGCAGATAAGAGTTACACCTGAAGCCTTGATAAGAGATCTTACGCTTGTGGCAGGATCCTGAAGAACCTTGTTGCAAAGATCATAAACTTCCTCGGCAGTCTTTGAATTAAGAACTCCCTGGTAACCGAAATATTTGCGAAGTTCAAGATGTGCCCAGTGATGAAGTGGGTGTCCTACCGACTTCTCAAGGCACTTTGCGAACATGAGGAATTTATCCTTATCAGAAGCATCTCCTGTAATAAACTTCTCATCAACCCCGAAAGAACGCATCATGCGCCATTTGTAGTGATCTCCTCCGAGCCATACCTGTGTGATTGTGTCGAAATGACGATCCTCGGCTATCTCTCTTGGACTGATGTGACAGTGATAGTCAAGAATGGGCATGTTCTCTGAATAATCATGGTACAGTTTCTTGGCAGATTCAGACTGCAGAAGGAAATCTTCGTCCATAAATCTTTTCATTTGTATACCCTCCAAACCTTTCAATTATGAAAGCATTTTCATAATTTTTTTCAAATTGATTATACAAGACAGCCACGGCAATTACAATAGAAAAATTTGTTGACGTTTGATTTAGTTAAATATATGATTTTATTGTAAACGCTTACAACATTTTTTCAAAACACAAGAAGGGTAGGTTACAAATGGGCAGATTTTTACAGATTCATCCCCAGGACAATGTGGTTGTATGCCTTGAAGAATTAAAGAAAGGCGAGAGCGTAACTCTTGGAGATGGCAGAGCGGTAGAGGCTTTGGAAGATATTCCTGCAGGCCACAAGTTGGCTGTTAAGGATATTGAAGACGGAAAAGACATTGTGAAATACGGATACGCCATCGGACATGCTACAGAAGCAATAAGCGCAGGCAGATGGGTTCACACACATGATATCAAGACTAATCTTGAGGGAATCCTTGATTATAAGTATCAGCCTGATCCTGAGTATGTTCCTGCCAAAGAGGCCAAGATGGGCACGAGAAAGGGCACATTTAAGGGCTTTGTAAGGGGTGATGGCAGAGTAGGCATAAGAAATGAAATATGGATCATTCCCACAGTCGGCTGTGTAAACAACATTGCAACAGCTCTTGCCAAGCAGGCCAATGCTCTTATTAAAGGAAGCATTGATGAAGTGGTTGCTTTTACACATAACTACGGATGTTCTCAGACAGGAGACGATCAGGAGCATACAAGAACTATTCTGGCAGACCTGATAAGGCACCCAAACGCAGGCGGAGTGCTTGTTCTTGGCCTTGGCTGCGAGAACAGCAATATCGATGTACTTATGCCTTATATAGGAGAATATGACAAGGACAGAGTCAAGTTCCTGGTATGCCAGAAGTCGGATGACGAGATGGAGGACGGACTTAATCTGTTAAAAGAGCTTATAGACACAGCATCGGCTGATGAAAGAACAGATGCAGATCTTTCCAAGCTCATAATCGGACTTAAGTGCGGCGGAAGCGACGGCTTCTCCGGAATCACTGCAAATCCTCTTGTTGGAAGAATTTCAGACCGCATCATAGAGTACGGCGGAACCAGCATCTTGACTGAGGTTCCCGAGATGTTCGGAGCAGAAACTATTCTTATGAATAGATGTAAG
>JAEEGK010027358.1_pt1 | contig 11524 bp, 10 predicted proteins | sample 8958771 | NCBI WGS metagenome assembly JAEEGK01 (sample SAMN16246547, study PRJNA631951) | gut metagenome | biome: gut microbiome; feature: rumen; material: SC-attached | host: Bos | place: Iran: Karaj | collected 2018-10 | reverse complement strand
AGCTACGGTCTGGATGACCGCTGGCCCTCCGGCAGCTACAACTGGGAGCTGGAAAAGCGGGAGGACGGCAGTTATCAGATGGATTTCCGGGTGATGGGGGATTCCTATGTGGCCCTGGACTACTCCGACACGGTCAGCGGGGACTATGCCGAGGGCCTGGCGAAGCTCTTGACGGACCTGGGCGTCGTCGGCTTTAACGGCTATTACAAGACAAACAGCGTCTCCAAGCCTGGCTACAGCCTCTATGCCACCTACACCTCCGGGGAAAAGCTCAGCGTCCGCGCCTCCGGTGACGCGGGGGATACCTGCGTGTTTGACCTGCCCGCCCTGCTGGACTATGCCGCACAGCAGGACCTTTTCCGCGATGAGTATTGAGGTGAGCGCGATGAAGAAGATCGTGAATCCCGACGCGCCCCGTCCCTATTTCCCCGATCCCCGGGAGCTGGATGTGCTGCCGGATCAGCCCGGCCTGCCGGACCTTTTCGAATTTCTGGACCCGGAGAAGGGCCGGGTGGAGAAGCCGGAGGACTGGGAGGAGCGGCGGCTGGAGCTGCTGGACGAGCTGAAATACTATCTGTATGGCAGCCGCCTGGACCCCTTGAAGGAGGATACCGCCGTCACCGCCATCCGGGAGAATTACCGCTATGATTGGGCGGCGGGCGTCATGCCGGGGAAACAAAGCTGGTTCGGCTACGATGCGCCGCCGCTTTTGCCGGAAGGCAGCGTCACCATGCGCGTCATGGACCTGAGCGCCTTCGGCATGGGGAAGCTCTATGCCGACGTGGCCCCGGAGGAGGGCTATGTCCATGCCGGGGCGGATTTCCCCCTGCCCGGCGGCCTGGGCGTCTGGAAGGCGGGGGAGGGCTGGGCGCAGCACCGGGAGCTGGTGAAGAAGGAGCTGCTGCCCACGGTGACGGTGGAGATCACCATCCGGGACACGAATCCCCGCAACGCCCCCTGGCGTTCCGAAAAGGCGGCGAAGGAGGGCGTGAAGCACACTTTCGACATCCGCTTCCCCCGGCAGACGGAGGGGAGCGCGGCAGCGCGGGACGGACGGGGTTATCCCGTCCTGGTCTGCCTGGGCGGCCTCTCGGAAGAGCAGATCGTGACCCTGAACCGGAACGGCTATGTCTATCTCAGCGTCAACGACGCCACGGACCCGGACCGGGGAGAGCTGGCAAAGTATGAGCTGCTCTATCCCCCCACGGACCCGGTGGTGCGGAAGGAGGCCCCTTTCCAGAGCCCCTATATGGTGGACAGCGGCAATCTGATGCATTCCGGCTGGATGGCTTCCCGGGCCCTGGACGCCCTGGAGAATTACATGCGCCTGAGCGAGGCGGAGAAAAAAGCCCTCCATCCCCGGGTGCGCCTGCCGAAGACGGACGTGTATGCCTCCGCCGTCACCGGCTGCTCCAACAACGGCAAGCGGGCCATCGTGGCCGGGGTCTTCGACACCGGCGACGGGGGCGACACCCGCTTCGACATCATCGCCCCCAGCGACCCCGGGGGCGGCGGCGCATCCGGCTTCCGCTGCGCCACGGAGGGCCAGCTTTTCAGCTATGAGCCCCCGGTGCAGAACGGCCCGGAGGGCGTGGTGGTCCACGACTATGCCTATGGCTTCAATGAGACCACCCAGCGGGCCGTGCAGAACACCGGGGAGGACCAGTGGTTCTGTGACCGGGCCCAGGTCTTCACCACCCGGCCCGACCTGGCGGACAACGTGCCCATCGACGCCCACAGCCTCCTGGCGGCCTTCTTCACCCGGAAGGAGGACCGGTATTTCCTCGTCTGGACCGGGGAGGGGCAGGATGCCTGGCTCAGCAGTCCCGCCACGGTGATGAACACCCAGGCCGCCCGGGAGGTCTGCGAGTTCCTGGGGCGGGGGGACGCCGCCGTGATCGTCCGGGACCAGGCCCATGCCAACCAGGACCGGGACCTGCCGGACCTGATCGCCCTCATGGACAAGGTGTTTTACGGAAAGGACAAGCTGGTGCGGCGGTTCCATGCCTCCCTCACGGCCCCCGGCGGGGTCCTGGCGGCGGACGGCAGCGGCGCGATCCTGCCGGACAAGGAGTTCCGCTCCCTGCGGGAGATGGAGCGCAGCCCCTATTTCCTCCCCAGCGCCTGGCTCCCCTGGAGCCGCCCGGGGAAGCATGTTCTCTGGACGGAGGCCAACTCCGTCACGGCGGGGGTGGGCGTGACCCTGACCTTCCATACCGACGCCCGGCTTCTGCGCCTCCGGCTGCCCGACGGACGGGAAAAGACCGCCCCGGCGGAAAAGGGGCTGGCGCAGCTGACCCTCAGCCCGGCGGAAGCCCTGGCGGGCTGCTACCTGGCCGCCGCCGAGGGGGAGAAGGCCGGGAAGGAGATCGAGCTGCGGGGCTGGACGGTGCCCGACGCCCTGCGCCACAGCGTCACGGACAACAGCGCCTTGGGCCATGACGTAGGCTCCGGCGTCGCCTTCACCACCCCCGTGCTGAACTGGCTGGATCCCCGGGATCCGCCCCGGCTCTATCTGAATGGGACGCCTCTCCCCGCGGACGAATATGACTATGACAACGCAGTGACCCTGCCCGACGGTTCGGTGGCGCCCCAGAGCGGCTACCTGCAGCCCTACGGGGCCACCGTCATCCTCTTTGAAGGCACGGAGGGCTGGAAGCTGCCCCTGGGGGAACGGGCGGTGTTCTCCCTGCGGAATGTCCGGCTGGAAGCCCTGCGGGATTTCGTGGTGAACATGGATGTAGAGCTGGAAAAGTTCGATCCCAATGCGGGAATCCCCAACGGTAAACCCCGGATGCGCTTCCGCACCGTGTACCGCGCCAAAAGCACCCAGACCCCCGTGTGGCCTCCCCAGCGGCGGCAGGATACCCCACGCCTGGGGCTGCCCGCCGGGGAGGAGCGCTGGCCCCTCCTGGGGAACTGGGCCTCCGACTTCAATGAAAATGGCGCTCTGAAGCCCCTCGACGAGATACGCCCCCTGCTGACGGCGCCCATGCCTGCGGCTTACGGGGCGGAGGTGCTCCTGCTGGAAGGGGATCGGAGCGGCTTCACCCTGGGCTTCAGCGAAAAAGTGAGCGCCCGGGATCTGGCCCTGGCGGTGAACGTCCCCGCCTATGCCTGGACCTGGGGGGCGGACGGGCGCAGCCTGCGGGTGGACTACGACGCCCCCGCTTCCGGGGAGGTGACCGCCTTCCTCTTCCGCAGCGTGGACGGGGAAGGGAATATGCTCGGCGGCCCCAAGCGCTTCACCATCCCGGCGCAATGATCCGACAATCACGCCCTCCGGCAAAAAAGCCGGAGGGCGTGGTGTTCTTCCCTCTGTACGGCCCGGTCAGTCCTGGCCGCCGGGCAAGGCGGAGCCGGGCTCCTTCCGCTGGATCAGCTGGTCCTGGTAGGCCAGCTGCGTGTCGTCCTTCCGGAGATAGAGCACCCCATCCTTGCTGTATAGGGTGGGGTTTGCCTCGTCGCAGACGAAATAGCACACCGGCCGGTAAAAGCAGATGCCGTCTTCCGTCTCCACCCCGTAGTAGAGGCTCTCCCGCGTGCAGCCGATCTTCGTCACTTTCTTCCCGACGTATACGGTGAATACCAGGTCCTGCCAGGTGACGGGGACCTCCCACTGCTTAAGGGCGGGGTTGTCGGTCCAGAGGTCCTTCCGCGACGGTTCCGCCTCGATGACGAAGGGGTTGGCGACGCCCGTGCCGGTGTACCCGCCCAGGGCGATCACCCGGGAGCCCTCGATCTCGTCGACGATGTCGAAGGAGGTATGCGTGGGGTCCAGGTCCCAGGTGCAGACGGAAGCAAAGGCTTCGGAAACCCGGTCGCTGAGCTTGTAAAGCACCTGCCCCTGGATGGCTTCCTTCCCGGTGTAGCCGGTGATGGAGCCGGTGCAGCCGCCCAGCACCAGGACCAGCAGCACCAAGGCCGCCGCGAGTCGGAAAACCCGCCTGTTCTTTTTCATATGCATGCTCCTTTCGGATAAACCTTCTCTCAGGACCAGTATACAGGGAAAATCCCCGTTTGCCAAGAGCTGCGGGCCCATCGGACGGGGCGATTTCTTTTCCGTCGGGCAAAGCGCGGCTAATCGGTTGCGAATACCGGCCGCCTGTGATAAAATCACAATCATTAAAGAAAATATTCGCCTCCCGGGGCTTTGCTGCGGAAAGCGCCGGGGCAGGAAGGGAGCAAGACATGAAGCCCTTTATGGACCGGGATTTCCTCCTGGAAACGGAGACAGCCCGGCATCTTTTCCACGACTATGCCGAGGGGCTGCCCCTCGTGGACTACCACTGCCATATCAGCCCCCGGGAGATCTGGGAGGACCGCCGTTTTCAGAACCTGACGGAGCTCTGGCTGGGGGGCAGGCAGCCCGACGGCAGTTATTTCGGAGACCACTACAAGTGGCGCATCCTGCGCTCCGACGGGGCGGGGGAGGAGTATGTCACCGGGGACAAGCCCCCCTATGAACGCTTCCTCCGCTTCGTTCAGGCCCTGGAGAAAGCGCCGGGGAACCCCATGGTCCACTGGTGCAATCTGGAACTGCGGCAGTTTTTCGGCTATGACAAGCCCCTGACCGGGGAAAATGCCGCAGAAGCCTGGGACTGGTGCGGCGCAAAGCTGCGGGACGACCCGAGCCTGTCCGTGCGGGGCATCCTCCGCAAGGCGAAGGTGGCCTTCATCGGCACCACCGACGACCCGGCGGACAGCCTGGAATGGCACCGCCTCCTTCGCGGCGACGGCAGTCTGGAGACCCGGGTCTGCCCCTCCTTCCGCCCGGACAAGGCCATCAACGTCCACAAGGCGGGCTTCGCCGCCTACATAGAGAAGCTGGGGGAGAGCGCGGGCAAAAAGATCGGCAGCGCAGAGGAGGTCTGCCAGGTCCTTTCCCGGCGGCTGGAATACTTTTGCTCCCTGGGCTGCCGGGCCAGCGACCACGGCCTGGATGCCATCCCCTTCCGCCCCGGCAGCGAGGCACAGGCGGAGGAGGCCTTCCAGCTGGCCATGGCGGGCCGGGAGGTCCCGCCCGCGCTGGCAGAAAATTACCAGACGAAACTGCTGCTGCACCTGGGCAGGGAATACCGCCGCCTGGGGGTGGTCATGCAGCTGCACTATTCCTGCCTGCGGAATGTGAGCGCGTCCATGTATCGCCGCCTGGGGCCGGACACCGGCTTCGACATGATCGCCCGGACGGACTGCGGCGGCGCCGTCGCCGCCCTCCTCTCCGCCCTGGAGGAAAGGGGAGGCTGCCCCCGCACCATCCTCTATTCCCTGGACCCCGGGGACAATGCCCTGCTGGGGAGCCTCATCGGCTGCTTCCAGTCCGAGGAGGTGCCGGGGAAGATCCAGCACGGCAGCGCCTGGTGGTTCAACGATACCCGCAGCGGCATGGAGGCCCAGCTGCGCTCCCTGGCGGAGCTGGGGCTGCTGGGCAATTTCGTGGGGATGCTGACGGATTCCCGCTCCTTCCTCTCCTATGCCCGGCATGACTATTTCCGCCGCATCCTCTGCAATCTCCTGGGCAATTGGGTGGAAAACGGGGAATTCCCTCCCAACGAACGGATACTCAAGGGCATCGTGGAAGGCGTCTGCTATACCAACGCCTGCCGTTATTTCGCGCTTTGACCGCCGCCGGATCATGAGCTGCGGCAAGAGAAAGAAGACCAGACCGTCATGAGCAAGCTGACAGCGGCGCTTTACAGGCCCGTCCGGGGCCTGGTGCGCCTGGTATATCCGAAAATGAAGGTGGTGGGGGCGGAGAAGCTGCCGGAAGGGGCCAGCGTCATCGTGGGCAACCACAGCCAGCTCCACGGCCCCATCGCCTGCGAGCTGTATTTTCCCGGCAGGCACGCGACCTGGTGCGCCGGGGAGATGATGGCTCTGCGGGAGGTGCCGGACTACGCCTACCGGGATTTCTGGAGCGGCAAGCCCAAGCTCCAGCGCCCCTTTTTCCGCCTGGCCTCCTACCTGATCGCTCCTCTGGCGGTCATCATCTTCAACAATGCCGATTGCATCGGCGTCTATCGGGACAACCGGTTGATTTCCACCTTCCGGCGGACGGCGGAATGTCTGAAGGAGGGGAGAAGGGTGATCATTTTCCCGGAGAAGGCGGAGAAGGGGGAAGGCTTCCTCTATGCCTTTCAGGAGGGCTTCGTGGACTGCGCCCGGTCCTACTGCCGTCAGACGGGGAAGGGGATCTCCTTCGTGCCCCTCTATGTCTGCCCGCAGTTCCATACCCTCTACCTGGGGGATCCCGTGCCCTTCGACCCCAAGGCTCCCATCGCCGGGGAGCGGCAGCGCATCTGCCGGGAGATGAGCCGGGGCATCCTGGCCCTGGCCAGGGCCCTGCCGGAGCACCGGGTAGTGCCTTATCTGAATCTGCCCAAGAAGGATTATCCTTCCAGCCGGGAGGGGGTGGGAACATGAAAAAGGAAAGAAAGCCCGTTTCCTACCGGGATCTCAGCTTCCGCACCATCCGGGAAAAGCGCTATTCCCATCTGTTCCTGCTCCTGGGCTGGGTGGGCTATTTCCTCCTCTATACCCTGACGGAGAACCTGATCCCGGCGGAAAACTGCCATGTGATCCACTGCGCCCTGGACGATGTGATCCCCTTCTGCGAGGGGTTCCTCATCTTCTATGTTTCCTGGTATGCGCTGATCGTCCTCTCCCTGCTGTATTTCCTCCGCTGGGACGTGGACAGCTTCAAAAAGCTGCAGATCTTCATCATGATCACCCAGGCTGTGGCCATGCTCATCTATATCCTCTGGCCCAGCCGCCAGGACCTGCGGCCCGAGGTGTTCCCCCGGCAGAATTTCCTCACCTGGGTCATGGGCGTCATCTACGGTTTCGATACCAACACCGGCGTCTGTCCCTCCCTCCATGTGGCCTATTCCATCGGCATCGCCTCGGTCTGGCTGCGGCAGAAGGAGGTCCGGCCCGTATGGCGGGGGCTGATCGCGCTTCTGTGCGCCCTCATCAGCATTTCCACCGCCTTTGTGAAGCAGCATTCCGTCCTGGATATCCTGGCTGCCCTGCCCCTGGGCCTGGTGGCGGAAGCGCTGGTCTACGGGCGCTGGTGGAAGGAAAGGCTGGGCCGAAAGAGAAAATGAAAGAATTCAAGCGGGTCGTCAAGTTCACCCTGTTTTCCATCAGCGCGGGCCTCATCGAGATGGGGGTCTTCGCCCTGCTCAATGAGCTGCTGCATCTGCCCTATTGGGTGAGCTACTTCATCGCCCTGGTGCTCTCCGTGCTGTGGAATTTCACCCTCAACCGGAAATTCACCTTCCAGAGCGCGGCCAATGTGCCGGTGGCCATGATGAAGGTGGCCGCCTACTACGTCGTGTTCACCCCGCTCAGCTCCTGGCTGGAACACTATCTCACCATGTCCCTGGGCTGGAACGAATACCTGGTGACCGCCATCAACATGGTCCTCAATTTCGTCACCGAGTTTCTCTACCAGCGTTTCTTCGTCTTCGGCAAGACCATCGACACGAAGAAGACGGGGAAGGACAGCTGATCCAGACCGCAGGGCGCGCCGCAGCATGCAGCCGCCCTCCCTCATCCCCATGCCGGCGGGCCCGCCAGCATGGGGATCCCTCCTCTTTTCGGGGAAAAAAGATGGGCGTGTTGCAAAATGCCCGGTTTTCGTCATTGCGAAGCCCCGAAGGGGCTGTGGCAATCCGTTTTCCTTCGGAAGGAGGACGGATTCCCACGACCAGTCTTCGACTGGTCTCGGAATGACGTGGTTTCGGGTATTTTGCAACACGCCCATGACGACAGAAGGGAATTCTGCGGTGCGTTACTCCTGCCGGATCACGTCGCTGAGGGTTTTCCCATAGAAGAAGTCGTGGGTCATCCGGTCGTACTCCGCCCAGATGGGCAGCGTCCGGCAGCTGTCCGCCCGGGGGCAGGATACGGCGCCGTCGTGGAGGCAGGCCACCGTGGCCAGGGGCCCCTCCATCCGCTCCAATATCTCCCCGATGGGGTATTCCTCCGGTTTCCGGCAGAGCTTGTAGCCGCCGCCCTTGCCGCTGACGCCGGTGATGAGGCCGCCGCTCACCAGGTCCTTGACGATGATCTCCAGATATTTCTTCGAGATCTCCTGCCTGGCGGCAATATCCTTCAGGGGGATGTAGCCGCCGTCCCCGTGTTCTGCCAGGTCCTGCATGACCCGCAGGGCATACCGCCCCTTTGTGGAAATCATCCGATCACCGCCTCAATTGATTTCGACCTATTATACCGCAGGGTAAATAGGAAATCAAGAGAAAAAGTTCCTATTTACCTATTGACATAGTAGGCGAATAGGATTATAATGCGGGCAGACAAAGAGAGGAGAGATGGGACGGTGAAGATATACGCAGACAACGCGGCCACCACGAAAATGAGCCGCGCCGCCATGGAAGCCATGCTGTCCTGCATGGAACAGCATTACGGCAACCCCTCCAGCCTCTATGCCCTGGGGCAGGAGGCCAAGGAGATCCTGGAGAAGGCCCGCGCAGAGATCGCCGGGGTGATCCACGCCGAACCGGGGGAGATCACCATCACCTCCGGCGGCAGCGAGGCGGACAACCAGGCCCTGCGCAGCGCGGCCCTGGCGGGGAAGAAGGCGGGGAAGACCCACATCATCTCCACGGCCTTCGAGCATCACGCCATTCTGCACACGCTGAAAAGGCTGGAGGAGGAAGGCTTCCAGGTGACTCTGCTGCCCGTCCATGAGGACGGCCTTGTCCGGGTGGAGGAAGTTGCGGCGGCCCTGGGGGAGCATCCGGATACCTGCCTCGTCTCGGTCATGTATGCCAACAATGAGATCGGCACCGTCCAGCCCATCCCGGAGATCGGGGCCCTCTGCCGGGAAAAGGGCGTCCTTTTCCACACCGACGCGGTGCAGGCGGTGGGGCATCTTCCCATCGACGTGAAGGCACAGAATATCGACATGCTTTCCGCCTCGGCCCATAAGTTCCATGGTCCCAAGGGCATCGGCTTCCTCTATGCCCGGAAGGGCGTGCGCCTCCGCAGCCTCATCGAGGGCGGGGCCCAGGAGGGGGGCAGGCGGGCCGGAACGGAGAATGTGGCCTCCGCCGTGGGCATGGCCGCCGCCCTGAAGGAAGCCGCGGCCGGAATGGCGGCGAACGACGCCCGACTCCGCCCTCTGCGGGACAGGCTGATCGCCGGGCTGCGGGAGATCTCCCACAGCGCCCTCAACGGGGATGCTTTGCAGCGGCTGCCGGGCAACGTGAATTTCTGCTTTGAGGGCATCGAGGGAGAATCCCTGCTGCTCCTGCTGGACGACCGGGGCATCTGCGCCTCCTCCGGCAGCGCCTGCACCTCCGGTTCCCTGGATCCCAGCCATGTGCTGCTGGCCATCGGGCGGGTGCACGACGTAGCCCACGGTTCCCTGCGCCTGACCCTGGGGGAGGACGCCACGGAGGAACAGGTGGATTATCTCATTCAGAATGTGAAGGAAGTCGTGGAATACCTGCGGGGCTTTTCCCCCATCTGGCGGGACCTGATGGCGGGAAAGACGCAGTTCATCCTGTGAGGAGGTCAAGAAATGGCACTATACAGCGAAAAAGTGATGGATCATTTCCGCCATCCCCGGAACGTGGGCGTCATCGAGAATGCCGACGGCGTCGGTGAGGTGGGCAACGCCAAATGCGGCGATATCATGAAGATGTATCTGAAGATCGAGGGCGATACCGTGGTGGACGCGAAATTCGAGACCTTCGGCTGCGGCAGCGCCATCGCCTCCAGCTCCATGGCCACGGAGCTCATCATCGGCAAGCCTCTGGGGGAGGTGGCCAAGCTCACCAACAAGGCCGTGGCGGAGGCCCTGGACGGCCTGCCCGCTTATAAAATGCATTGCAGCGTCCTGGCGGAGGAGGCCATCCAGTCCGCCCTGGAGGATTATTACGGGAAGCACCCGGAAAAGCGTCCCCCGGCTTGAGAAAGAAAGACCGGTCCGGCGTCCGTCCCGCCGTGATCTGTCGATAAAGGCTCCCCGCGGCACTCGCCGCGGGGAGCTTCTTTCTACGCATTTGCAAGGTCGATCATCCCGCCGCAGCGGAAGGAGGCGTGCTGCAAAATGCCCATCCGTGAAAGACCCGGCCTCCCTCAGAGAGGGAGCCATGCCCTGCGGTGGTGGCGCGTTACCCGCCGCCCCTTTCATGATGACCTCTCAAAGGACCTCCACCTGGCAGGAGCGGAGGGTCTCCAGGGCGGCCAGGTGCTTTTCCGGGGTGACGCCGGCGCAGCAGGCCGCGTCCACCGAGAGCTTCGTTTCCGGCAGGTATGCCTTCAGCAGCAGGGCGTTGGACACCACGCAGATGTCCGTGCAGACGCCCACCAGCTCGATCTCCTCCGTTTCCGGCAGGGCGGCCATGGCCTGAGCCAGTGCGACGCTGCCGAAGCTGGGCTTTTCAAAAATGTGCTCCGGGGGGATCAGGGGGGCCAGCGTATCCTCCAGGGCCCAGCCCTCCGTGCCCCGGACGCAGTGTATAACGGGCAGGCGCCGCCCCTCCTGGGTGGAGAGATAGTCCTCCCCGTGGGTGTCCATGGTGGCGAAGACCGCCTCCGGCGGATAGGAGCGTATCTTCTCCCGCACCTTCGGCACGATGGCCGCCGCCTCCGGCGTCCCCAGGGCCCCGTCGATAAAATCCTTCTGCATGTCGATGACGATGAGCAGCTTTTTCATTTCGTCCGCTCCTTTCAGCAATTCCCCGTGTAGACGTATCTGAGCTTTTCCCTGGCGATCTCCGCCAGAGCATAGACGGTCTTCACCGGCGTGGGGCCGCGGTCCGTCATATGGAAGCGGGGGAAGAAGCGGGAGACATGGAGGGGGATACTTTCCCCGATGGGCCTGTCATCCCCGTCCCGCAGCGCCGAGACCCAGGCGGCGAGGGCGCGCATCTCCTCCTCGCTGTCGTTTTCCCACGGCACGATCAGGGTGGTGAGCTCCACGTGGCAGAGCTGCGCCGCCCGGGCGATGAAGCGTTTCACCATGCCCAGGTCGCCCCCCAACACCCGCCGGTAATACCTCTCGGTGAAGCCCTTCAGGTCGATGTTCATGGCGTCGATGTATGGCCCCAGCTCCTCCAGGACAGTGAGCTCCGCCGTGCCGTTGGTGACCAGGACGTTTTTGAGCCCCGCTTTGTGGCTGAGCTTCGCCGTGTCACGGACGAATTCCCAGCCGATGAGAGGTTCGTTGTAGGTGAAGGCCAGGCCGATGTTCCCCCGGCCCCTGCAGTCCAGAGCCGCCTCCACGAGGGCCTCCGGCGTTACCCGCCGGGCCCGCTCCCCCCAGGTCACGGCCTCCGCCGACCAGCTGATCTCGTGGTTCTGGCAGAAGGGGCAGCGCAGATTGCAGCCGAAGCTGCCTACGGAGAGGATGCTGCTGCCGGGATAGAAGCGGCTCAGCGGCTTTTTCTCGATGGGGTCCAGGGCCAGGGAAGTGAGCAGCCCGTAGTTCAGGGGCGCGACCCGCCCATCCCGGCAGCCCCGGGCGAAACAGAAGCCCGCGCCTCCCTCCGGG
>JAEEGK010027357.1_pt1 | contig 11525 bp, 8 predicted proteins | sample 8958771 | NCBI WGS metagenome assembly JAEEGK01 (sample SAMN16246547, study PRJNA631951) | gut metagenome | biome: gut microbiome; feature: rumen; material: SC-attached | host: Bos | place: Iran: Karaj | collected 2018-10 | reverse complement strand
CTTACCGTACTTTGTCAAAGCGGAAGTTTGAGGAAAAGAAGTTATATGCTTCTGATATTTTGATAGAACGAAGTGGTGGTAGTGAGACACAACCTGTTGGGCGAGTCGGGTTTATTACAGATGAGATGGCGAAAACCGATTACGCTTTCGCCAATTTTATCCAAAGAATAAGTTTGAATGATGAAGTAAACGCCAAGTTCGTCTATTATTGTCTTCAACAGATGTACGAAATGGGTATTACGGCAGGAATGCAATCGCAGACAACAGGAATTAGGAATTTGGATTGGAAGCAATATATAAAGGTGGCGATTCCCAAACCTTCTCCCGATGAGCAATCCGCCATAGCCGCCATCCTTTCAAAGGTTGACGAGGCGATAGCGGCGGTGCAGGACAGCATAGCCGCCGCCGAGCGTCTGAAAAAGAGCCTGATGCAGAACCTCCTCACTGGCCGCATGAAACCCGATGGCACACTCCGCAAAGAGGATGAGTTTTATGTGGATGAGAAGTTTGGGAGAGTGCCGAAGGGGTGGGAGGTGAAAGCAATTGGGGATAAAGATTTGTGCAAAATCAATCCTGTGTATAAGTATAAGAAGAAAGAGGTGTATGATTTTATTCCAATGGAAGCCATCAAGGAAAACTTTGAAGGGGTTGATTATGTGGAGAAACAGGTTATTGACAATGGTAGTTATACGAGGTTTAAGGCAGGTGACATTTTGTTCGCAAAGATAACGCCATGCAGTGAAAATGGCAAGGTGGCGTACATTGATCACATTGATTCTGAAGTTGGCTTTGCTTCAACAGAGTTCATCGTGTTTCATCCGACTGAAAATGTTGATGGAAAGTATGTATATTTGTTGTTGTCAAGTGGAAATGTTCATAGGTTGGCAATTTCATTGATGGAAGGAACAACAGGAAGGCAAAGAATCCCATGGAAGATATTCCGAAATAGGATTTTTGTTCCTATGCCAGATAAGGTAGAACAAACGATAATTGTAGACAAAATACTTGCTTTTGATAAGCAAATCAAAGAGAATAATAGCAAAATCGCCGTCCTTGAAAGGCTGAAGAAGTCATTGATGCAGAATTTGCTGACGGGGAGGGTTAGAGTAAAAATAAGTAATTAATTCTAAAAACACATAAAATATGATTGATAGTGCAGCGAATAATCTACAAGGTAGGATTTTAAGTGGCGGATGGAAGGTGATTGAGAAAATCACAAAGGCAGATAATGCAACAGGTTCATTTTTTTCAATTTGTTATAAAGTTGAAAGAGATAATATAATTTGCTTTCTTAAAGCATTCAATTTCACACCTTTTTTTCAGGTGTCGACTCAAAACGGAGAAAACCGTTCTATGACAGATGTTATGGGTGATATGATTGATGCATATAAATATGAGAGAGATCTTTCCGAACACTGCAAAACAGGTCATGTGACTAAGGTAGCATTTGTTATAGATTCGGGTGAAGAGACTGTGCCTGGTTTTACAATCAATTTGGTACCATATCTGATTTTTGAACTTGCAGATGGTGATGTTAGGCAAAATCTTAATTATTCAAAAAAACTAGACTTTGCATGGAAATTAAAATCATTGCACGACGTTGCTGTAGGGCTTCAACAATTACATAATGTTAACATTTCTCATCAAGATTTGAAACCTTCAAATATTTTGCTTTTTGACAAGGAATCAAAGATCGGAGATCTTGGACGGTCTATGTGTAAAGATATTGAAAGCCAATACAATAATCAAATCTATTCCGGGGATTGGAACTATGCACCGCCAGAATTAATGTATCGTTACTATGAGAATGACTGGGAAAAAAGAGTTTATGCCACAGATTGCTATCTACTGGGGAGTATGGTTGTTTTTTATTTTGCAGGAATCAGCATGTCTGCATTATTGCTAAAACATATTCCAGACGAATTAAGATGGGAAAAATTTAGAGGATCTTTTGATGAAGTTAAACCATATTTGATCACCGCCTTCGGTGATGCTGTGACTGAATTCTCATATTGTATTGAGTTGGAGTATTTTCGAAATGAGCTAAAACAAATAGTAGAATATCTTTGTTTCCCATTTCCAGAAAAGAGAGGACATCCCAAGAATATAACTAGTGTTGGAAATAGTTATAGTCTTGAGAGGTTTATTACAAAATTTGAATTATTAAGAAGAAAAGCAGAATTAAAAATATGGCAGCAATAATTGAGGAAAAAGACCGCCGAGTTATTCCCAATTGGCGTTCATTTGGGACTACTGCATCCTTAGGAGAATTAAATGCAAATTCATTAAATAGCAATGATCTTCCTGTTTTATCTGTTGATTCATATATTCGAGATTTTAAGGACAATCCTAGTGTGCCTTTTGCAGCAGATTTGTTAAGCGCTGCCTTAGTCAATGGATATACCGACAATGAAAATGTTGGAGTTGCAGCACAATTCTTGTTAAACAATAAACAAGAAATAACTACTTCGCAAGAGGAATTGGCATATAGAATACTTAATGGTCCAAGTGGTTCACAGGATGTAATTGAGGGTATTACAATTAAACAATTAAACGATTGTATAACTAATCAAGACTTTATAAAAAGAATTAGAGTGTTAAAACAGCATCTTATCGAGTTCCCATATAATCCAATTGCATGGGTTGAGCTGTCTCGGTGTTATTCTATTCTTGGACAAGAGGGAAAAGCTATGCAGACCATGAAATATGCCGTGCAATTGTCTCCTGATAATAGATTCGTAATTAGAAGTGCCACGCGATTATTTACTCATTATGACGAACTTGATTTAGCACAATATGTTTTGCGTCATAGCGGAATGTTACGAAAAGATCCATGGTTGCTTTCTGCAGAAATATCTGTAAATACACTGAAAGGGAAAGTTTCAAATTTACTCAAACGAGGAATTGAAATCATCGATTCAAACAACTATTCTCCATTTTCAACAACCGAATTAGCTGCATCTATTGGTACTGTTCATTTGTTGGCAGGAGATAGAAAGAAAAGCAGAAAATTGTTTACCCAATCACTTGTTTCCCCTAATGATAATTCAATTGCCCAAGTTGAATGGGTCTTGAATAGCAAAGACAAGAGTTTGTTTGATAAAGGCGCAATTAACATCAAAACGCAGTATAGTTATGAAGCAATGGCAATATATAATTTCTATAATAATAATCTAATAGATGCTTTGAATAATGCATGCCAATGGTTTTGTGACATGCCGTTTTCAAAAAGGCCGGTTATGATGGGAAGTTGTGTTGCTGATTTACTAAACAATAAAAATCTTGCAATAACTTTTTTAAAAAAAGGCCTAATGTCCAATTCCAATGATTGTCAATTATTGAACAATATTGCATACTACTATGCTTTGGAAAACAATCTTGACGAAGCAAATAAATACATAGAAAGAATTGATAACAAACTTGTTGGAGAGATAGATGGAATATGCATAACCGCAACTAAAGGGCTAATAAAATTCCGTGAAAAAGATTTTGAAAGCGGTCGTGATTTTTATCTTCAAGCAATAGATAGTACTAACTCAATGAGGAATAAAGAACTTAACTACAAAGCTATTCTGAATTACACAAGGGAGGAGATCATTGCAAAATCGGATTATATAGAACCTGCTATGAATTTAATCAATGAAATGAAAGATATAGAATCCATGAGTGTTGAAATTAAGAAACTTCATTCAGAAGTGATAGAGTTGTATCAAAAAACAAAGCTAACAACGACTAAATAAAGTGATTGTAATAAATTAAAATGAAAACTTCCATCCGCTTCTGTAACAACCATGAGGTGCAGTTCATTTCAAATGTAGAAAATAATAAATCAGTTAGTGCTACTACACAACTGAAACAATGAATGATTATGGGGAAGGCTTGGATTGATAATCGCTGAAATATGAGAGCAAAGGAAATAGTACTTCGATATGATAAACCTGAAATAGTTGGATTTGACGAATCCGATATTTCAATTGCATTAGCTGAAATACCAGAAGCTGAAAGACAGATTTTTGAAAATAAGGCAGAATGGATGGCTTTTGCTTTTTCTGAAGGTAGACACGAAGAATGGAATACTTATTACGGTCCACTTTTTATTAGAAATGATGGAATATGCGTGCCTTCAAAGGAAGAAGTTGATGAAGAAATATTGAAATACTGGGGAACCCGTCTTAGCGAATCAATTAATCCAATTCTTAAGGCTCGTTATAGTGGGTTGTTGATAGATTTTTCACCATTAAGTAATGGAGCTGTTAGGAATATGCATTTGCAATCTTTGTTAGAAGTTGTAAATGGACATTATCCAAAACATGCAATCAATGCGGTGAATAAGCTTAGACGAGCACTACAAATCGCAACAACCTCGAAGGATAGCGATAGTATTATTGCCGTAAAAAATTGCATACAAGCCTTTGACGTTAATTACGCAAAAGATAACGATGTTGGTGTTTGGGGTAGGTGCTTCTTGATAGTGTTTGAAAACGCAAACTGTTTTTCATTAGAAGAACAGAATTCATACGTGAATCGGATAGAGCAAAGGATTTCAAGATTGTATGAAAAGCCAATAGATGGTGATGGAGATAACAGATTTAACGCTTTTGCGATTAGCGAAGGCGTTGAAATGTTGGCAAAATTCTATCATAAGCAGCAAGACAATGAAAACCTTAATAGGATATTGAAAACCATGGATGCTGCATTTCATAAAGAATTTCCAAAATTATCTGGTCTGCAGAAATACGGTATCTTAGATAGATTATATCGGACCTATCGTAATTATCATTTGTTTACTGAAGCGGAAATCGTATTGAAGGAATTGCAAGAAGTCAGTAAAGGCGTTTCTGAAGAAATGTCTAAAATCGAGATTCCGTACGATATCCCTAAGAAACAACTTGAAACATATGTTAAAGGTATGACTTTTGGCTCTTTTGATGATGTAATGGGACGGTTCATTTTCCAGTACATACCAAATAAGATTGAGTATAAAGCTCAATTATTAGAGATTAGGAAAAACGCTCCGTTGTTTTCAGCATTCCCAACAAGTATTTTTGATTACAAGGGAAGACCGTTATCTGTGATTGGAAGTTTTGAGAACGATTTAGAAGGAAATTTAGTGCGTCAAGTTGCACAAGGATTGTCTATTAGTCATATCTTTCTGCATAGTGTAATAGAAAAACTAATAAAGGACAAGGTTTTTACAGTCCAAACAATTATGGAATTTGTTGCCAATTCTCCTTTTTTTGAAAAAGATAGATTACAAATTATCGAGCAAGGAATAGCTGCATTTTTTAATCAAGATTTTGTTGTATCTGTTCATTTATTGATTCCACAAATTGAAAATGCAATTAGGAATATTATTGAAGCTTCTGGCGTAAGCACAATCAAACCCCAAAAAAGCAATCGAGGTTATCAATTGAAAACACTTGATGAATTGCTAAGGGATTCGGATTTTGTATTTGAGGAGGACTTATCATATTATTTTAGAGTTTTGTTTACAGATCAAAGAGGTTGGAACTTGAGAAATAGTACTTCTCATGGATTATCTCCGTATACTTTTTTTAATCCTATGACTGCTGATAGAGTTTTTCACTCATTAATGTGCGTTAGTGCAATTAGATTAGTTAATAAAGAGGAGAATTGACATGTCGACACTTCACGAAAACAAACCCGTTGAGGCAAAAGTCACCGAATGGCTCTCGAAATTAGGCTGGACCTTCCGCTCGGCGGAGGATTTGAAACCCTTTAACCGCTTGCAGATGAATGCGGTGGTGGAGCCGTTACTGGTGGAGCAAGTGATGGCGTTGAACGGCATCGGCCAACAGGCGGCCAAAATGGCGGTGGAGACTTTGCTCAACAACCTGCGCAACCCCATCCCCATCGAGGGCAACGAGAAGTTCCTCAACCAGCTCTGCGACGGCGTCAACATCACGATCGACCATAAAGACCGCACCATACGCTTCATCAACTTTGAGGATATTTGGCAAAACAGCCTTATCGTCACCAACCAATATGCGGTGCAACAGGTTCGTGCAGACATCTGCCTGTTGGTTAATGGCATACCGTTAGTGCCCATCGAGGCTAAGCAGTGCGCAAGGCGCGGCACCAACTGGCTTGAAGGCGTGCGCCAGTTCCAGACCTACGACCGCCGAAGCGAGAAACTGTTTGTGTGTCACCTCTTTGGCGTGGCCTGCAACGGAAGATTGAGCAAATATGGCATTCCGGGCGCATCGTCGTCCTATTTCAACGAGTGGAAGGATTCGGTCATCGCCGACAAATACGACAATCCGTTGTTGCACCCCGAAAACGAGTTGTGCCGTGTCTATAAGGATGAAAACGATGGCCTGATGCACTTCGATGTAGAACGGCTGCCCAACGGACAGCTATTGGAGCAGATGAAGTTTGGCATCATTGGTTTGTTGCAGCCTGAGCGTGTGCTCGACATCCTGCAACATTTCATCGTGTTTGAGCGTGACGACAATAAGATCATCAAGAAAGTGGCGCGTTACCAGCAACTGCGTGCGGCCAACAAGATTGTGGATAGGGTAGTGCAGTCCGACAAGGCGCAAGGCGTGATATGGCACACCCAAGGTTCGGGCAAGTCACTCACCATGCTTTACACTGCCTACAAACTCCGCAAGACCGAAACCTTGAACGACCCGACCATTTTCATCGTGGTGGACCGCAAGGATTTGAAAGATGATATGGATGACAACTTTATCAATTGTGTGTTTCCTAACGCTCGGGTTGTTTTGAGTATTGGCGATCTGATTTCTATTATCAAGAAAAAGCCTGCTGGCGTGTTCATCACCACCATTCATAAATTCAGAGAGCTGGGCGAGATCAAGGACGAGCGCGACAATGTCATCGTGCTCATCGATGAGGCCCATCGTACGGAATACGGTGACTATCAGATGGAACTGCGTGCCGTGTTGCCCAACGCCAAGCGTTTCGCCTTCACGGGTACGCCGATTCCCAAGACGCATCGGGAGTTTGGCATCAAGGATGAAAACGGCAAGATAGAGTATTATTTGGACAAATACAGCGTCATCGATGCCATCAACGACGGGGCCACCAAGCCCATCCGCTATACTTTGGGCCCTTCGCAGTGGTTTTTGGACAAGGAAAAACTTAAAAAAGGCTACGAGGAAATCACCGCCGATTTAGAAGAAGACCAGAAACGCTTGGTGGAGCAGCGCGTGCAGCCCTGGAAAACCCTGATGAAGAAGTCGGAAAGAATTAAGACTATCGCCGCCGACATCGCCAAAGATTTCCGCGAGCGTCTGGAGCCACAAGGTTTCAAAGCACAGGTGGTGGCCATCGACAAGGAGGCATGTGTGTTGTATTACAACGAATTGCTCAACTGTTTTGACCCATCGGAAATCCGCATCATCTTTTCCAAAGGACAATACGAAACAAAGGAACGTTATGACCTCTATTCGCCATTCTACATTGATGACAAGGAGCGCAAACGCCTGATTGACAATTTCAGAAAGCGCATCACCAATGAAGAAATCGCCAAAGGCAACAACCTGAAAATCTTCATCGTCTGCAATATGTTGCTGACTGGCTTTGATGCGCCTATTGAGCAAACCATGTACTTGGACAGCCCTTTGCGCGACCATAACCTGTTGCAGGCCGTGGCCCGCACCAACCGCCCGTATGACTATGGCGAGGGCGAAAACAAACTCTCCAAGGAGTTTGGCCGTATCGTGGACTATGTGGGCGTGTTCCAGAACTACAAGGAAGCCTTGAACTATGATCCCGAGGACATTGGTGAGTTTGAAGATGTGGATGCGTTGTTGGGGGTCTTCCCGACGGAATTGGATGTTGCTTTTGAGCCTTTTGCCGAAATCAATTTGGAAGACAGTTATGAGTGTGAGATGGCCATCATCCGCAAGTTGAGCGAAATTGACCAAGGCCAGTTTGAGAACCGTTTCCACCGCGTGGTGCAGCTTTGGGAAGCCATCAGCCCCAATCCGGGTTTGCGGCCGTTCCGAAACAAATACTTGTGGTTAGTGACTATTTACGAACTCTACATGGAGGAATTTCGCCGCGCGGATTTCGATGCCGAATTCTATGCTGCACAGACGCGCAAGTTGTTGGAAGAGAGTGCCACCCTGCTGGATTTCCGAGGCCATTTGCCCGAAATCGCCATCGATGCGGATTATCTCACCAAATTGCAAGAAACCAAACTGTCACCTTCTGACAAGGCCGAGAAAATTATCCGTGACATTGAGACGATGATTCGCACCAACCAGAACAGCAGTGCCATTTACATCGAGTTCCAGGAGCGTTTGGATGCATTGATTCAGATGAAAAACGCCAATACCGTAGAAATTGAGGGCTTGCTGAAAAAGTTGAGCGAACTTTATACCGAAGTGGATGAGGCTGTGGAAATCCCCAAGAAGATGGGATTTGACGACAAAGGCACTTTCGAGATTTACCAGATTCTAAAGAACGAGCTGCCGACCTTTAACGAAACGTTGGCAAGAGAGTTCGCCAATGAATTGGCAGCGAAAATCCAGTCGAGAATATACATCGGTTGGCAGGAAGTCACGCCAGAATACAACCGTTTGTTAGGTGAGGTGGCGTTATTGGCGGCCAACGAAAAGTATGATGCTTTGGATATTTACGGTAAAGATGTCTTGCAAGAGACCATAATGGATTCTATTGTAAGAAATTTCAGCTTGAATTGATATGCTGCCCGATAATTGCTCAGTCACTCGTCGAGAGGTCAAGAATGCCCGTCTTCGTGTTCGCGAAGATGGCACTGTGCAGTTGTTTGTCCCTGTGGCGTTCACAGATAAGGATGTCGAAAAGCTTTTGGAGAAAAAGGCACAATGGATAGCCTCGAAACGGCAATTCTTTGAGCAGAAAACCAAGATCAAACTGCGACGCAACGAAATATTGCTTTTTGGCAACCGTTATGCCTATTTTTATTCGTCCCAATATCAGAATAAGGTGGTCGTCAATCACGAAAGCAAGACCATTCAGGCAAAACGTGACTTGTTGGATGCGAAAGTACAGGAAAAATGGCTGAAATCGGTGGCACGGAAGTATATCTTATCACGAGTCGAGACGCTTTCCGAGGCGCTGCTTCTGCCTTACAACAAACTTTACATTCGCAGTCAGAAACGGAAGTGGGGGAATTGCTCGTCTGAAAAAAACATCTCTATCAATTGGCGACTGATTAAAGCTCCCGAGTTTGTCATTGACTATGTTATCATTCACGAACTGTGCCATACTGTCATTATGAATCACAGTGCCCGTTTTTACACTTTGCTTCGTTCACATTGTCCAGATGGAGAGCAAGCACAGGCGTGGTTGGATAAGTATGGGAATAGTTTGTAAATAGTTGTTTCTCACATTTATCCTTATTCTTCCCCGAACTTCTCCATTACGCCAGAGTAGGGAAGGTGCATTCCGGCCACCACTTTGTGGGGGTCTTTGATGTATTGGTACATCTGCTGGCGCGTGGCGACGGCTTTCTTTTGGTCCATATCATAACGGGCGCAGTATTCGGGGTGCGGAATCTGCAACGCCGCCGCGTGGAGCAGGTCGCCCACAATGAGCACCGGTCCGATTTCGTAAATAGTGTGCCCCGGTGTGTGCCCTGGCGCATCAATGGTAGCAATAAATCCTAACAGCGTGTCTCCGGCGGTGAACCGGTGCACACGGTCGCCGTAAACCTTCAACATCTCTTGCGTGGTCTTGTCGCCCTGGAAACTCTTGAGTTCCTTGTCGGCACAATACACCTTCGCATTCGGGAAGGAGGCCTGCCCATTGGTCAGCATACCGCCGATATGGTCTCTGTGACAATGCGTAATACACACAGCTTCAATTTCTTCGGGCTTAATGTTGAGCATAGTGAGCTTGTCCAACAATGCTCCGCCCTTGTCCAAGCCAAGACCGCTGTCGAATAGAATATATTTGCCATTTTTTCTCAAAAGGAATCCGTTGATGGCGGATTCGGCCTCCCCGTTGGGCATCAGTTCGGCCAATATTTTTTTGTCCGCTGTCGGAAAAAGAGATGCGGACATCGTGTTTTGCTTGTCCTGAAGGGTCCAAAGGTCGAAATCATCGAAATGAAAATGATAGACACCGGCTATGATGGTGGTGTCTTTCGGCGGTTCGGGGGAGGTTGGAGAGGGGTTTTGTTTGCTGTTGGAATGGCATCCGGCAAGGCAGAATATCGCAAGGCAAAGAAGGAAAGCTGTTTTTTTCATATTGTTGTTTATTTTATAGGGTGCAAAAATAAAATATTTAATCGTTAAACCGTACCTTTGCAGCCGAATTTTTCAGACATGCAAGAAGCGCAGGAATATCAGAATCAGGAACAGCTTTGGAACAGTAACTACTTGAAAATCTGGATTGCCAATTTCATGATTTTCTTTTCGTTCATGTTGCTCACACCGCTATTGCCCCTGTATCTGAATGAGACATTTGGTGCTGACAAGCAAATGATTGGCATTGTGCTTTCAGGATATACGCTGACGGCCCTGCTGATCAGGCCTTTCAGCGGTTTTTTTGTGGATAGTTTCCCCCGAAAGATAGTGCTGCTGATTTGTTATGGAGTATTCAGTCTTTTGTTTGGCGGATATCTTGTTGCCGGATCACTGCTTCTGTTTGCCATCGTGCGTACGCTGCACGGGGCTCCGTTCGGTGCGGTGACGGTGGCCAACAGCACGGTGGCTATCGATGTGCTGCATCCTACACGAAGGGCGGAAGGAATTGGTTATTATGGACTTAGTAACAATATCGCTTCGGCTATTGCTCCGGCATTTGCCATCTATGTGTTGAATATCACCAACAATTTCCCTTTGCTCTTCTGGATTTCTTTGGGCACGTCGGCAATTGGTTTTGCCATTAACAGCTCTTTGCAATTAGAAAAGAGGGAACTGGTAAAGGATAAGCCTAAGATTTCCCTTGACCGTTTCTTTCTCCTAAAAGGATGGAGCCAGGCAATGACCATGGCCTGTTTTGCCTTTTCGTATGGGGTGTTGTCCACATACGTGGCCATTTATGGCAAGGAAGAGTTGGGAATCCGTGGCGGTTCGGCACTCTTTTTCATGTTGTTATCCATAGGCCTGATTCTTTCACGGCTGGTGGGCAGCCGGACATTGCGGCAGGGCAAAATCACCCAAAATGCGGCTGTGGGTGTGTTGGTGTCGTTGTGTGGATATATGGTGTTTGCCGCACTGCACAATCCCATAGGCTATTATGGGGCTGCGTTCATCATTGGTTTAGGCAACGGGCACATGTGGCCTGCGTATCAGACTATGTTCATCAACTTGGCCCCGCACACGCAACGAGGAACGGCCAATTCCTCTATCCTTATCAGCTGGGATATCGGAATCGGATTGGGTGTCTTGGTCGGTGGGGTGATTTCCGAGCATATAGGATACCATTGGGCCTTTTGGGCCGCCTGGCTTGTGAATCTTGTCGGCGTATCCGCCTTTTTCGCGTATGTGCGGGGACACTATCTGAAAAACCGTCTGCGGTAGAGGAGAGGCTATTTTACTGTACTT
>JAEEGK010027354.1_pt1 | contig 11526 bp, 8 predicted proteins | sample 8958771 | NCBI WGS metagenome assembly JAEEGK01 (sample SAMN16246547, study PRJNA631951) | gut metagenome | biome: gut microbiome; feature: rumen; material: SC-attached | host: Bos | place: Iran: Karaj | collected 2018-10 | reverse complement strand
ACAAGTTGATATCCTCGGAATTTTTCCCGATGATATCAGAGATCTTCGGTGTGAAATATACTCTTTTGCCTATTCTAAAGCATTCTTTAAGTATATCATTCTTATCCTCCGAAGGAATATCATTAAGGAGTATCGCCTCATATCTGTTTAGAATCGACACTATCTTGTCCGTGCCGACATCGACACTGATAGAATCAACTATATGATACTTATCAGGTCTGGTATTCATGAACTCTGTATTTTCGCAGGATTCTCCTCCATAGACCTCAAGAATCTGCTGAGGCTTGAATAATTTCCTATACAGATCAACCAAAAAGATAGTAATAAATATTATAACTATACTCTGTACAATTCCGAGCAAAAGATATCTCCACAAGAACTGCGGAAAGAATCTGAACTGTCCCGTTATGGCACATGAAATAAAAAGTTCGATTACGTCCACGACAAAAATTGTCATTACCTGAGATGCCAGAAGATTGGCTTTTCTGTAAACGCCAATACCGTATGCCTTAAGAGCCCTTCCGATTATGTAATACAACACAATGTATATACCTGCTGCCATACCAAGGTTCCCCCAACCTGTAAGGTTAGATGTCTGATTATGGTCAACAACAAATTCAACCCAAACGGCAAAAAACATCACTGTTGCAAGAAGACACAACAATACGGTGCACAGCCATCTATATATATATCTGTTCTGTATCTTAGTTTTTTTCATACATTTCCCCATTAAACTTCCGGCTTGTCACTTATAATATGATTGGTCTCATCCCCCAATCCTAGACGCACCGTCCGGAGTTCTTAATATATTATCCTCAAAAGGAATCTGACCAAGATAAGAAAGCGCTACGGTTCCATCCGGATTTTTGTCCACATGGTAGAGCGCATGTCTCTTTATATCCTGTTCTTCTCCTTTAAATAGTTTAGCACCATATTTAAGAAAATCAGAATTATAATTTACCAAATAAAGGTACTCGAAGTTATTATACAAATAATTGGAATAATCATCTACCATATCCTCGGAAGCAATATCACTTCGATTAAATGAAGCCATAGAATTCCAATATTCAAGATTGATTCTCTTTACATAATACTGCGCCTGATCAAAGCTCGCTTCCGGCATATATATTGCCACAGGATGTCCGTATCCGTAGTATATTGACATTTCTCTCTCAAGCCCGTCTCTTCTTGCTTCGATCGATCTTATATCATAGTCTATCTCAGATGTGATCGAATCAAAATCAGTCCTTAAGCTGACAAGCACAAACATCACCAAAGTAAGAACCAATAATTTGAGGTCACTTCTTTTTTCATCGGATTGCGCATGCAAAACTTTGACAAGATACACTATCTCATATATTGCCACCGCACCAATGAAATGAATCGCATATCTGTCGTAAGCATTAAGCGAGTATCTGTTAAATGCTTCGATCACAAACAGATACTTATAAGCTATGATTCCATAGTACATTACAGACGCCAGTACGAGCTCAGAAACGGAAATGAGAAACTCCAAAGCTATGTCATCTTTTCTGATAAGCCACACAACAGCCGGAATAAGGAGCATTACTCCCAAGACCGCTGCATATGACATTCCGAGAAATACATTTACGCTAAAGAATGTGACAATAAGTTTTTTCAGCAGCGTACCGTCAAACGCATCTATAACCCCTTTTATTCCCGTGCTTTTTACCAGCTCTTTTACACCAACTCCCGTAGTTGACACTTGTTGTTTCGCATTTTGTTCTTCAGCCACTTTTTCTACGTACTCATAATCGTTGGCATAATCCATCTGTATAGATTCCACTGTATGTAAGCTGTATATATCTATTCCCTTGCCCACTATAATGCAGCACATCAAAAATATCAGCACGGCTTTAAAATATCTTTTCAAAATATCTTTGTCGTTCTTCCTAAGGCGAAGTGCTTGTACCATCAATATAACAGAGATTATCATCACCGTGGGAATTCCCGATCTTTTGATCATAACAAGTACTATCGCAGTGCTGATCGTTCTTATCATCGAGAATTTATCTGTCTTAAACGGATACAGATATTTGATGACAAGGCTAAGTGTAATTGCAAAAGGAATATCCATCAAAGCCGTAAAATAAGCACTTGGATGAACAGCAATCGCAAGTACCGTACACAATCCAAGGAAAAGGATTTTAAAGAGCAGATCATATTTTTTATTTTTAACTTTGATAATATTCAAAAATGCAAAGAGAACGGCAAACTCATATATCTTAATGGCAATAAGGAATATATCCTCGCTGAAAACACCGTTTACCGTTTCAAACAAATATGCAAGCATCGGAAGAAAGAACGCATAGCTCGGCCTTACCGCAAGCTTATCCGTCCAGAACATATATCTGCATTTGTTTATATAAAACACACTGTCAGGATCGCCTATATAAGTGTGTCTGATCGTCACAAACAATACAGCGACCGCAACAATCCACAAAAGCATTCCGTTTTCGAAATTCTTATAAAAAAGTATATCTTTTTTATTGCAATCAATGAAATACAGTACTATCCCGGCGATAGCTGCAACAAAAATGAGTCCCGCAGCAAACCTAAGAAGCCCAAGCATTCCCAGTATATAAGCAAAGAATACTGAAAAAGTAATCGAAAGAGCTATATTATCCTCAAACAATCCGCCAAAATAGCGCGAGATCAAAAGCGTCACTCCCATAGTAACGATCAATATATATATAAATAAAAACCATTTATAATTTTTTTCAGATAAAACATGAAGATCAAGTGTAGCATCTCCGAGCACACTCTCACCGCTTTGTCCGTCAATTGTAGAGACGCTTCGATATGATGAGTCAGCGGCAAGCTCTACCGCCTTTGCATTTCCCTCATCACTTCTAAGAAACAGATTTATTCTCACTCCGGGTGTCGGATTATATTTTTTTGGAAGTTTAAATCTGAGTAAAGATTCTTTTTCTCCCGAATATGAAGATGTAACATTATAAATGGCATCACCTGACAGGTCGTCCTTTTCAGTCACGACCAGTGTGTATTTACCACTTAGCTCCGACTCTTTTGAGAGCCCAAAATCAAATTCCGATATGTCACGTCTATTGGGAGAATATGTCTGGACAACGGTCTGTCCGCTCTCAAGCAAAACGGATGTATCCGTCTTTCCGGCGATATCATAAGTAATGGTCTGATTTTTTAAAAAGAACGCAAGGATCAGCACAATAAGCACTGCTGTCATTGCTATATAATTGATAACTTTACTACGTTTACTCGACATTACTATCTCCGATTTGCTTTTTTATTTTCACGCACACGCTGTAATAATACTATATTTGCCTTCATTCTACAAATGAAGTATCATTATATGGATTAATTGGGAGGATTTGCACATTATGGCTAATAAAACAATAGGAATCATGCAACCGTATTTTTTCCCTTATATAGGATATTGGCAACTGATGAACGCAGTTGATGAATACGTAGTATATGATGACGTCAATTTTATAAAGGGTGGTTGGATCAACAGAAATCGAATTCTATCGGACGCAGAGCCACTTTATATAAATGTTCAGTTATCCAAAGCAAGCCCCAACAAAAAGATAAACGAAATTGACATATTTGACGATCCACGACTTGAAAAAAAGCTTTATATGACACTTCAGCGTTGTTACAAAAACGCTCCGTATTATAGCGATGTCTATCCCGTCCTTGAGAGTATCCTCTCCAAGATGAACGGAAATCTTGCAAAGTTCCTGTTTACTTCAATCAGTGAAGTCTGCGATTACCTGGACATCCAAACCAAACTGGTATTGTCATCAGATCTTGAAAAAGATACGTCACTTGCCGCGGAAGCCAAGGTAATAGACATAGTAAAGCGTCTTTCGGGTGACCGTTATCTCAACGCGATTGGCGGACAAGAGCTCTATTCCAAAGAGCACTTCTCAGACAACGGACTTGAGCTTAAGTTCCTGAAGACCGGAGATATTGTTTACAAGCAGTATGACAATGAGTTTGTTCCCGGCCTGTCTATAATCGATGTAATGATGTTCAATTCCAAAGAGCAGGTCAAAGAACTTTTGAACCAATTTGAATTGGTATGACAATGACCGGCTCCGCTGATTATTCTAATATAACTTTACAGATTCTATCTACATCTGCAATATCAAGGTCCGCATAAAGCGGCAGTGTAAGAACCTGTTTACTGATTCTAAGGGCAATTGGTGTATTACTTGCATCGAATTGCCCTTTATAGCAGTCAAATTCATTGGTAAGAGGATAGAAATACTTTCTTGCACCAATTCCGTTTTCAGCAAGTTTTCCGAATACCTCATCCCTGTCTTTTCCAAATACGTCTTTATCAAATACAGCCGGGAAATATGCATAGTTAGGCTGTACCTTATCCTGGACAGCCGCAAGCTGTATTCCCTTAACACCCTCTAAGTGCTCGCGGTATCTTTCCACAACCTTCTTTCTCTTCTGTATCTCTGAGTCAACATGCTTAAGATTACATATTCCCATCGCTGCGCAGAATTCATTCATCTTGGCATTTGCGCCGACTCCGTCAACGACTTCTTCATTCTTTATTCCGAAGTTCTTGAGTCTATATATGTCTTTGCCGAACTGCTCATCCTTAAAGCAGACCGCACCGCCTTCTATCGTGTTATATACTTTGGTCGCATGGAAAGAAAAGCAGCTGACGTCTCCGAAGCTTCCGACGCCTTTTCCGTCTACAGTCTCGCCAAATGCATGCGCGGCATCATAGACAACCTTAAGATTATGTTTTTTAGCAATTCTCTCTATCTCATCAACATTGCAGATATGTCCGTAAACATGCACGGGAAGAATCGCAACGGTCTTATCCGTTATAAGTTCTTCAAGTTTAGTGACATCCATTGTATATGTCACGGGATCGATATCGCAGAATACAGGCTTAAGGCCGTTTCTCACGATCGCATGTGTTGTGGATGCGAATGTAAAAGGCGTGGTTATAACCTCTCCCTCAGAGAATCCGAGTGCCTGTAATGACAATTCAATCGCCATATGACCGTTTACAAGAAGGTCCATATTCTCAACTTTTAAATACTCTTTTAACCGCGCCTGAAGCTCGCAGTGCTTAACGCCCATATTGGTCATCCAGTGGGACTCCCATATATCTTTTATCTCATCCACATATTCCTCAAACGGAGGCATTGATGATCTTGTTACAAGTATCTTATTTTCCATTATTGTTTCTTCCAATCTTTTATAATTCCAAGAACATAATTAAAGGTTTCAAAATGAAATACAACAGAGCCCGCCACATAGACTACGACTCCGGCCACAATCTGTACAAGCAGCGTAAATATAAGATTCATGTTCAAAAATCTTATGCAATATACAACTGCCGCCATCACAGCAGACAGCAAAAGTGTCGGAAGTATATCACGCATTTGTTCAAAATAAGAATATCCGATAAGCTTCTTGTTCGGCCATGCATTTACGACCTGATCTACAAGTTCTGCTGCGATCATTCCGTACGTTATCGCCATGACGCCATGTCTTACCGTTATGATAAGTATCAGTAAATTCGTCGTCTTCTTGATAATCTCAAGTTTCAGAAATAAGTCACTTCGTCCAATCGCCATCATGGCATTGAGATTTGCTGTCGCAATCGGATAAAAGACATCCACAATACAAAATATTATCAAAAACGGAACCGCGGGAAGCCACTTTTCAGTAAGGAGCAGTTTAATAAAAACATCACTGCATGCTGCAAGTCCTAGCATAGCAGGCGCCATAAAATACGTGCTCGTCTTGATAGCACGTCTGGTCATCATCTTAATCCTGGCTATATCATCCTGTTCCTCAGACATTGTAGGAAGAAGGACACTGCTTATCGACGTGTTTATGTTATTGATGATAAACATCGGAAACTGCTGCCCTCTGTTAAAACCGGCAAGCTGTTCTTTATCTATTTTTCCTATTACAAGACCACGCAGGTTCTCAAATCCTGTATTGAGCAAAGCCGAAACAAGTAATTTCCATCCGTATGAAAAGAGACCTTTAAGTCTCTCAAACGAAAACTCCGCTCTCGGTCTCCAGTCCACCGTTATCCACAAGATGATCGTATCAACAGCAGGATTTACCACGGTCTGCGCAACAAGAGCCCAAGCTCCGAACCCTTTAAGTGCCATCCAGATTCCCACAACAGCGGACGCGATCGTTCCTCCTATCGTAGAAAAAAAGAATTTCTTAAATATCATCTTTCTTGATACATAAGCCTGCTGCACATTTTTTACACCCGATATCACGATGGTAAGGCTGAGCACTCTTACCATAGCCGCCAAACCGTCTTCTTTATAAAAAGCCGCGATAAAAGGTGCCGCAAAAAACATGATCATGTAAAGAATTGCACATGCGCATATATTAAAATAAAACACGGATGAAAAATCCAGGTAATCGGCATCTTTTTTCTGGATAAGTGCATTTCCGAGTCCGCTATCCACAAGAACCTGCAAGATAGCTGTGATGACAACAATCAGTGCCACCGTTCCGTACACTTCCATGTCAAGTATTCTGCCAAGTACTATCGATACAATAAACGAAACGCCCTGCGCTCCGATTCTCTCAAGAAATCTCCATATAAAATTTGTAATAACCTTCTTTTTGTTCCCGGTACTCACTTTACTACCTCGATGCAATTTTCTTTTTTAGCTTATAAAGCTTTATGTACAGGCCACAAGTAACTTTTCCAAGCCAAAGTAAGACTACTGAAGTCTTTCTGTATGTCTTAAAATAATAAGTCAATGATTCATGTGCCCACTTTATCGGTTCCGACCTGTCCGCAACCTTACCGACACTTTCTCCGTGGGCATGGATAACCGAAAGTCCGTTATAGAAATATGTGAGATATCCGCATCTAAGAAGACGCTCGCTGAGGATCATCTCCTCCGCGAACATAAATGTATTCTCATCAAACATCCCCGCCTCAGCCATAGCCGAAGCGCGAACGAACATAAACGAGCCCATAACTCTGTAACAGGTCTTGCTCTCGCCGGTATAATCGACATCATTCCATTTAAATATCTTATCATGAGTAGCCATTGACAGGTATGTCATGACAAGATTCCCAAACGCAGTCGGCTTGCGGTTAGGGCTCTGAGGCTCTCCGTCAAGGCCTACGATCTTGGGCCCTATAACTGCAACCGCAGAATTTCTGTCAAAGATTCTTTTTATCATGCCAAAATCAAACGTATCGGAAATCTCAATGTCATTGTTGGACACAAGATAGTACTCATCTCCAAAAAGCTTTTCCGACAGTCGTATTCCCAGATTGTTGCCTTTGGCATAACCAAGGTTATCTCCGGCTGATATGTAAGTAAGACTCTTTCCGCCAAAAGAGTATCTGACAACTCTTTTGCCCTCGAATTCATCATCTTCCTTACGCTTAAGTTTCTCTTTGCCACTAAAGCAATGTGAGTACTTGTGATTTCCACATAAGTCCTTGATATCCGAGCGGTTATCCACAATAATGTAGTGGATATCCCCGTCAGCTATCAATTTCTTACTTATATCGCGGATATATCTAAGCGTTTTTTCTATGGAATTATAGTCTACAACTATTACAGATAGCATACTCGTCTCTTATCTCTTTATTCCCAGTTTTATAAGAATATATTTTATCTTAATCTTAAGATCCGTAATTGTATCTAATGAATTTAAACCGCTTATAAATTTCCAGATTTCTTTTTCCCTGTTGTCATCCTGAGGAAGGATTCTGTCTGATATTTCTCCCACATACAGTTCCTGAGAAGAAAAATCATAACTTCCTGTCTGGCAGTTTACTCCGCTTCCGTCCCACCCCATATTTTTAACAAGGGTTTTGTGCGGCATAATGCTCATCTTACCGGTAAGAGTCTGGTACAGCTGGACATCGATATCATCATAGGTGATTTCTTTACCGCAGGCTCTGTTCACAAACCAGCCGCCGTATATTTTTCCAAGCGACTTTATGAGCTTATGATTTACGCCTTTTCTTATACCGTTTATCAGGAACTCATGCGTATACTCGCTCATGAGCTTATCTCTTTTGTGAAAAAAGCCTCCGTATCCCCAGGCAGGGAACGCGGTTCTTACCATGTAACTGTATCCGCTCTTTTCATTATCGTTTTCGTTATCGTTTGCATTGCCGGATTCATATGCGCTGTGATCGATAGGATAGGAATAACCGCACACGCCGTATATATCGTCTCTGTCTTTTGTCTGCTCGAGCATTGTGTCGACATATTCGATGAATCTGTCTGCAAAGACATTGTCGTCCTCGGTAAAAATGTATCTGTCATGCTTCTTTCTGACAGCTACGGCGAGGTCCTCGACATTTTTATATACTCCAAAGTTTCTCTCCCTTTTAAAAATATTGACTTCTTTAAAAGGGAACTTGGTCTCTTCCAGATATTTGCATATCTTGTCGTATCCTTCGCGGTGCGCTTCCTTGGAAGGATAATCAAGTCCTATATATATTTCAGTATCTTTTGCCCATGTGTTGCGGGCAAGGGACTCCATGCACTCTTTGAAATGATCAAATCTACACAATGTAGGAATTATCACAGGTGCGTAATACATGTCTTTAAACCTCTATTCTAAAAATTCATCAGGCTCCGGCGATCATATCCGCGAGCCTTCGAAGGTCGTCGCTCTGTCTCTGCGTGACTCTGTTGTAAGTAGCCTTAATATCCTCAGTATCTATCGGGTTATTAAGTGCCATATATATGCGCGAAGCCATCTCTTCCTCGCTGTACGGATTTATCAGATATGCGCTTCCTGCATATAACTCGGGAAGAGAACACAATGCCGAAATAACGCAGGTCTTGCCGTATTTCATAGCTTCAAGAGGCGGCATTCCAAATCCCTCATTGAGCGTCGGATATACAAAAAGTCCGCAATTGGAATAAAGATATTCAAGCTCTTCGGGACTGACATACGGGATAAACTCAAACATCTCGGAATGTCTTATGCTCTTTTTAATACCTTTGGACAGTCCACCTACAAGCACCGTCTTTCTGTCTATCGTCTTGTTATCATATAGGCGATCCAGTGCCTTTAATGCTCTGTACGAGTTCTTTATCCACCTGTTGGTGCTGATCATCAGAACATAGCCCGTTCCGACATTCAGACCTGTTTTTTCGCTCTCAGGCTCCATGTAGTGCTTACTCGGAGTGTACAATACGCCCGCGATCTTATTCCTCGTCTCAGGAAGATAAGTCTCCATCATAGCTCTTGTGTGCTCCGAAACGCATACTATCCTGTCATATCCTGCCGCACATACCGCGTATCTGCCGAGGTTCCTGTTCCTGAGATACCTGCGCCTTAAATATTTGCCGCACTGCTTTATCTTGTCGGTCATTCCATCATAATAAAGATGTGAATAATTGTCGACAGGTTCTTCAAAGTCCCTAAGATCATGGAAAGTACCGATAGTGATCATATCTCCCGGAAGCTCTTTTCTGTCAAATACGATCGTTCCCGCGGAGTAAAAGACATCACATTTAACTTCTCCGCTTGATATCTTGCTTATAATATCATTCGGCTCATTTATATATACCGTCCTGACATTCTTTTCCTTAATAAGCTCTTTTATCCAGTCATCAAGGAATCTGTCCTTAGCATAAAAAGCTATTATCTCCGCGCCTTTTCCCTGATATCTGTTTACAAGCTCTTCAAAAACAGCCTTCACATATTCTCCGCCGCCATGGAACTTGCTGCCAAACGAGGGCTGGGCTGTTATAAGATCGTATGCGATTGTTTTGCAATTATTAGTCATTTGTTTATTCATATCCTATTTATTATATCAATATCTTTCCAAAAACAATTCAATTTCTTTTGCCATTGTGCATTCGTTGCTCATATTCTTCACATAATCCGCGGCATTAATTCCGATTTTTTCGCGCATGGCGTCATCGGTGTTTATGCTATTGATCACATTCGCAAGCTCCCGTGCATTCTCAGGCTCATAAGATACCGCTGTTACGCCCTCCTCATAGTAATCCACAAGGCTCGGCACTTTGGATGCGATCACGCACTTACCCATAGCCATCTGCTGAAGAAGCGTCATCTGGCCATATGAATAGTTGTACGACTTTAGCGGAAGGATACCGAATTTAGCACCTGTAATAAGATTCTTTAATTCTGATATCGATACAAAGCCCATCTGCTCGACATTTGCTATGTCTTTGTACTTATCTTCCACATGTCCAACCAGAAGGAGTTTGAGATCTTTGGGCTGTGCAAGTTCAAATGCCTTGATCACGGTGTCCCAGTCTCTCTTGGAGTAGCCGACGCAGATGCAGTAAGGGGTTTGGATAGGAGCATCAGGGGTTTCCTGCCTCTTGGCTGAAGCATTATTAGTTTTCCGGACGTCGCTTTCTTCTGTGAAATACTCCGCGTCCGTTCCGAATCTTATAAACTGCGATTTATCCACAATCCATGGAAAAAACTTCTCGTAGTACTTTATCTGACTGCTTGTATGATAAATAAAACCGTCAATCGACCTGCTGGCAAATTGCATCAGCTTAAGCGCCGCGCCGCTCTCTGCCGCGCTGTTAAACGCACCTATATCAAATACAATATGCTTTGCTCTCGTCTTAAAGAGTCTCCTACACAAGCTTATAACAACGCCGCTCTGCATCCCGTGCGACACAACAAGGTCATACTTATTAAGCCTTGGTATCGCCTTCAGCGCCTGTATCACATAGAATCTCAGCTTATTCTTCTCTATATTCTGTATCCACTTTGTAGATGCGACATCAATAATATCAACCTCCGGCTTTCTCTCAAAATATCTAAAAAACCAGTAGTCTTCACCCTTTACATAATAATCGGGAGGTTGCTTGTCCTTCGGTGCCTCACTGCACTTCATAACCTCCCAGTTTGGAAGAAATAATATCTTCATATGATGCAATCCCTCAGATTCTTGTCTTTTTCGTAATTTTTTTAATCATTCACCATACTTATCAATCAAATCTCTCGCGTATTCATCTGCGTCGAGCCTATTTAATTCCTTAAGTTTTTCTCTATATCTACTTAATTCTTCAGGTGATTCCCAAAGATTTCTTATGACTTGCGCCAATTCTTTTGAATTTCCACTCGCAAACAATTTACCCGTCTTTCCATCCTCAACAAGTTCCGGAATACCCCCGATATTTGCTCCTATTACAGGCACTAACCTCTCCTGGCTCTCCATTACAGAGAACGGACAGTTTTCATAGCATTCCGACGGGCATATAGTAAACTCAGCGTTTCTAATAAGCTTATCAAGTTCATCACCGGTCTTGAAACCTACATTCTTAGCATTTGAAAGCTTCTCAATCTCCTCCGCATACTCACCGTTTCCTGCGAAGATAAATCTTATATCCGGAAGTTCTTTACACGCATCGATCAGTGTTCTGACACCTTTTTCCCACGAGAATCTTCCAAAGTACAAAACATATCTTTCCCCTGCCTGCTTATCATCTGTAGGGCCTTTCTCCGCATGCGTAATAAAATTGTGCATCGCCACTGTCT
>JAEEGK010027350.1_pt1 | contig 11527 bp, 11 predicted proteins | sample 8958771 | NCBI WGS metagenome assembly JAEEGK01 (sample SAMN16246547, study PRJNA631951) | gut metagenome | biome: gut microbiome; feature: rumen; material: SC-attached | host: Bos | place: Iran: Karaj | collected 2018-10 | reverse complement strand
AGTTCAGGTATCCGCCATTGATGGCACCAGCCGTTACCAGTCGGATCATCTTGTGCAGGGCGATACCACGCTGGGCCATATCGTTGACATCCTTCTTGGCGAAGTGCCAGTACATATCGGCATCAATCAGTCGGAAGATGATTGTCTTGTCGCCCACGAGTGCCTGGTCGTGACTCTCACAGTAAGAGATGGTCTTCTCGTCAGGACGACGGTTCTTGACCTCCCAGAAGATGGAGCACACGTTGATATCCTCATCGCGTACCTCTTTAATAGTCTTGATCCAATAGTCGGGGATATTCATGGCCATGCGGTAGTCGAAGCCATAGCCGCCATCCTCGAACTTGGCTGCCAGCCCAGGCATGCCACTCACCTCCTCGGCAATCGTGATGGCATTGGGGTTAACCTCGTGTATCAGTTTGTTGGCCAAGGTAAGGTAGCAGATGGCATTGTCGTCTTCATGACCATTGAAATAGTCGCCATAACCACCGAAAGCCTCACCCAGTCCGTGGGAGTAATACAGCATAGAGGTGACACCATCGAAACGGAAACCGTCGAACTTGAACTCCTCGAGCCAGTAGCGGCAGTTGGACAGCAGGAAGTGCAGCACCTCGTCCTTGCCGTAGTCGAAGCAGAGCGAATCCCAGGCGGGATGCTCATGTCGCTCGCCGGGATAGAAGAACTGATTGGGGTCGCCAGCCAGATTGCCCAGCCCTTCGACCTCGTTCTTCACAGCATGCGAGTGCACGATATCCATGATGACAGCGATGCCGTTCTTATGTGCCGTATCGATCAGCTCCTTCAGCTCCTCAGGGGTTCCGAAACGGCTGCTGGGAGCGAAGAATGAGGATACATGATAGCCAAACGAGCCATAATAGGGATGCTCCTGGATAGCCATGACCTGGATGCAGTTGTAGCCGTCCTTGATGACACGTGGCAGCACATTATCCTTAAACTCCTTGTAGGTGCCCACCTTCTCGGCATCCTGGCTCATGCCCACATGGCATTCATATATGAGGAGAGGATTCTTCTTGGGTTTAAACGTTTTTTTCTTGAACTCGTATTTCTCCTCAGGGTTCCACACCTGAGCCGAGAAGATCTTGGTATCCTCGTCCTGCACCACGCGACGGCACCAGGCGGGAATGCGCTCGCCTTCTCCCCCATTCCACTTGACCTTCATCTTGTAGAGCTGGCCATGCTTCAGGGCTTTCTCGCTGAGTTTCAGCTCCCAGTTGCCAGTGCCTTCGATACGCTTGCAGCGGTATTTCTCGTTCTCCTGCCAGTTATTGAAGTCGCCTATCAGATAGATATCGGTAGCGTTGGGTGCCCACTCACGGAACACCCAGCCTTTGGCCATCTTATGAAGTCCGAAATAGAGGTGCCCCGAGGCAAACTGGCTCAGAGTCTTCTTGCCATTCCTTGTCAATTGGTTGAGCTTCCACACAGCATGGTCATGACGCCCCTGGATGGCTGGCTCAAAAGGCTCCAGCCACGCATCATTACGCACCAAGCCGATGTGTGCGGGTTGCTTGACAGATTGTTTCTTCCTTTCCATAGTTGATGTTTTAGGGGTTATGCTTTAACTTTGAATATGGCCTTCTTCACTTCCTCCTGCTCCAGGATACAAGGTGCATGACCATCCTGAGGGAAGAAGATAGCAAACTGGCCTGGGTTAACGGTGACATAGGTCTGCGCCTTGGTATCGCCATACTTGGTGATGTCCTTCTCTGCATTATACTCGAAATCGGGCAGGTCGCACAAGGGGGTATAGCCAAAGGTCTCAGCACATGTGAGCGGAATCTGGATATCGATCATCTCGACATGGGTTTCGAGCACAGCCGTAGCCTGGTTGCGCTGTTTGGCCACCTGAAGATTCATGAACAACCCATCCTTGATGGGATATTTACCGGTCTCCATGGTCTGGAGGTTGTTGCTTTTCAAAAACTCAACGACATCGGCAAACAACGGATTCAGCGTTGTGTATTTGCCCAGATTCTCAATAGTATCAATAATCATAATTAGTGAAATATTTAAGTTGTTTGTTACTTTAATTGTCTATGTCCACGGGTATAGGTGCCCTGAGCGGTCACCTTGCCATTACGATCTTTCTCTACGAAACGGCCGTCGCGCATATCATCGAGATAGGTGCCTTCGAAACGGTTGCCATCCTTATCCTCCTCGACAGCAGCCCCATTGCGCCTGCCATTCTTGAAGATACCCTTGAACTTGGAACCGTCAGCAAAACGCACCACACACTCACCATTAGGCTGACCGGCTTTGAAACTGCCCTCCACGGTATCGCCACATTTCTTGGTCAACTTGCCACGACCGTCCTGTTTGTCAGCTTTCCACTGGCCCACATAGGTATCGCCATTCTGCCACACAAAGGTGCCCTGGCCCTGTTTGTCGCCCTTGAAGAACTGACCGGTATACTTATCGCCATTGGCATACTTGAAGATACCCTGGCCGGTGCGTTCGCCTTTCACATAGTCACCCTCATAGATATCGCCATTCTGGAACCGGTAGATGCCACGGCCATTCATCTCGTCATCGACCCAAGGACCGATATACACGTCGCCGCCAGCATACTTGAACGTACCCTTGCCCGAACGCACATTATCCTTCCAGTCGCCATCATACACAGAGCCATCGCCCCAGTCGTAGAGCCCCTTGCCGTTCTTCTTATCGTTCAACCAACTGCCCTTATAGAAGGCACCGCTGGCAAAGGTATAGACACCATAGCCAGAACGCTTGTCGAGTTTCCACTCGCCATCGTACTTATCACCATTATAATAATACATCACGCCATGGCCCTGCTGATAATCGCGGAACCACAAGCCATCATAACGGTTATTGTTCTGGAAATAGAAAGTGCCCTTGCCATGCTGCTGGTCCTGAAACCACTCGCCCTCGTATTTCTCGCCATCGAAGAAACAGAAGGTACCATAGCCCTGACGCTTACCTTTCACATAGTCGCCCTCGTACTGGTTACCGTTCTTATACACGGCTTTACCCTTACCATGCGGCTTACCCATAACCATTTCTCCCTGATAGTTTCCACCATCCTTCGTGGTGGTCGAACCGAGTGTAATCTTCTGTGCTCCTGCTGTAAACGGCAAGAATAGTGATAGTGTTATAATCGTTATTCTATTGATGTTCATTTGTAATAATATCCTTATTTAGTGTGCAAATTTAAATAAAATAATCGAGGTGCGCAAATTACGCACCCAATATTAATATAATTTTTCACTTTTAAATTTGGTTTTCTTCTCACTTATTCGTAATTTTGCACCCATTATGAAGTTTATGGCGATTATTCCTGCCCGCTATGCTTCTACAAGATATCCGGGCAAGCCGCTTGCAATACTGGGCGGAAAAACAGTAATTCAGAGAGTATACGAGCAAGTGAGAAGCGTGCTCGATGAGGTATATGTGGCAACCGACGATGACCGCATCTATCAGACGGTAGTTGGATTTGGCGGCAAAGCCGTGATGACACGCTCCGACCACAAGAGTGGCACCGACCGAATTGAAGAAGCAGCAGAGAAGATTGGGCTGGATACCGATGTCATCATCAATGTACAGGGCGACGAGCCTTTCATCCAGCGCTCGCAGATTGAGACGCTCATGCATCTTTTCGATGCACCCGAGACACAGATTGGCACCTTAGGCAAGAAATTCGAATCGATAGAGGCGGTAGAAAATCCCAACTCACCCAAGATAGTGACTGACAATCGTGGATTCGCGCTTTACTTCAGCCGTAGCGTGATTCCCTTTATCAGAGGTAAGGCCACGAACGAGTGGTTTGGCGAGTACCCCTTCCTGAAACACCTGGGCATCTATGCCTATCGCCGTGAGGTTTTGGCAGAAGTTACGAAACTGCCCCAGAGCAGTCTGGAAAAAGCAGAGAGCCTGGAGCAGCTACGTTGGTTGCAGAACGGCTACCGCATCCGTGTGGGGCTGACCGATATTGAAACCGTAGGTATCGATACCCCAGAGGACTTGGCAAGAGCCGAAGCATTTCTATTGCAGCATCTGGCGTAACAGATCTTTCTGTCGTTCCGTCAGATTTGTCGGAAGTTTTACTTGATAGGTAATGATGAGATCACCAAAGGTGCCGTCACCTCTATCATACCCCTTACCACGCAGTCGGACCTTGGTGCCCGGCTGCGTTTCCGGTTTAACCTTAAGCTTGAGTTTCTGACCATTAGACATGGTTACAATCACCTCACCGCCAAGAAGCGCCGTGTAAAGATCTATCGTCACGTTAGCATTCATCTCACCACTATGTGTGCGGGTATGCGTGCCACCGCCAAAACCCTGGAAGCCACCAAAGCCGCCACCCTGACGACCTTTGCGACCAAACAGATCCTCAAAGAACGATGAGAAGCCACCGCCACCCTGGAAGCTGCTAAAATCGAAACCACCAAAGGGATTGCCGCCAGCCTGACCGCCACCGCCAAAGCCCTGGAACTGACTGGCCTCGCGCCAGCGTTCGCCATACTGGTCGTACTTCTGTCGCTTCTCTGGGTCACCAATCACATCATAAGCCTCCTGCAAGGCCTGGAACTTGGCCTGGGCCTTGGGATCATCGGGATGCAAATCGGGGTGAAACTGCTTGGCACGTTTCAGATAAGCTTTCTTCACATCCTTTTGCGCTATCGTTTTATCTACGCCTAAAATTTTGTAATAATCTATAAATGCCATATACTCATCCTCCTATTTTTTTCGGTTTCCCTGCAAAAAATGTGCCAAACAGTCATCAAAATAATCCCACAAATATTTGTAAATATCAATAAAAAGATGTATTTTTGCAGAAAAATAGACATACATTCATGAAAAAGAGTTCTATCTTACTGATATCAGCATGGTTATGCCTTCTGCCAACAGAGGCCCAAAACACCAAGACAGTAAAAATAAAGGTTATCGAGACAAGTGATGTGCACGGCCATTTCTTCCCCTATGACTTCATGGAGAAGAAACCCATCAGAGGAACCCTCTCACGTGCCAGCAGCTATATCAAAAAGCAGCGCAAGAAGTATGGCAACGACCACCTTCTGCTGATCGACAATGGCGACATCCTGCAAGGACAGCCTTGCGTGTACTGGTCGAACTATGTGATGCCCGAGAACGAGAACATCGCCGCTTCGGTTATCAACTACATGAAATACGATGCAGAGACCGTGGGCAATCATGACATTGAACCAGGCCACAAGGTTTACGACAAGTGGATTCGCGAGGTGCGCTGTCCGCTGTTAGGTGCCAACATCGTCAAAGAGGAATATAAAAATGCAGAGGCACGGCCAGAGCATATCTACAACGGCCTGAAGCCCTACTCGGTGCACTACAAGGACGGTGTCAAGATTGTGGTGATCGGCATGATCACCCCTGCCATTCCCAACTGGCTGAACAAGTCGATCTGGAAGGGATTAGAGTTTGAAGAGATGACAGCCTGCGCCAAGAAATGGGTGAAGTACGTGAAAGAGACGGAGAAGCCCGACCTGATCTTCGGTTTGTTCCACTCAGGACTGAACGGCGGCATCAAGACCCCAGAGTATGAGGAGGACGCCACCGAATCAGTAGCCCGCGAAGTGCCAGGTTTCGACATTATCTTCTTCGGGCACGACCATCAGGTGCACAACCAGTGGATCACCAACAAAGCCGGCGAGAAAGTGCTATGCATAGACCCCTCGTGCTATGTAGCTAACGTGGCTGAGGCAGAAATCAGCCTGACCTATCAGGATGGCAAGCTCACCAAGAAGGACATCCAGGGCAACATCGTCAGCGTGCTCGACGAGAAAGTTGACAAACAGATGATCAAACACTTTGCACCAACCATCGAAGAGGTGAAAGCGTATGTCAACCAGAAAATCGGTTACTTCAAGAACCCAATCTACACCCGAGAGAGTTTCTTTGGCAATTCGGCATTCACCGACCTGATCCACAACCTGCAGATGTGCATCTCGAAGGCCGATATTTCGTTTAATGCCCCACTCGCTTTCAACACCACCATCGATGCCGGTGAGGTGACACAGGCTGACATGTTCAAGCTGTATCGCTTTGAGAATCTGCTCTTTGTGCTCCGCATGACGGGCGAGGAAATCAGGAAGCACCTGGAGTTCTCATACGACATGTGGACCAACACCATGACATCGCCTAACGACCACGCCCTGCGCCTGAACGATAACACAAAAGGAGACCAGCAACGCACTGGTTTTCAGTACTATACATTCAACTTCGACTCGGCTTGCGGTATTGACTACGAGGTGGATCTGACCAAGCCCGATGGTCAGAAGGTCAAGATTCTACGCATGTCGAACGGCGAGCCCTTTGACGAGAAGAAATGGTACAGAGTGGTGATGAACAGCTACCGCGCCAATGGCGGTGGTGAGCTGCTGACGCGTGGTGCCGGCATCCCGCAGGATTCGCTCGAGAGTCGTGTGCTCTTCCATACCGACCTGGATCAGCGCCACTATCTGACTGAAGAGATCAAGCGTCAAGGCACCATCGACCCACAGAAGAACAACAACTGGAAATTCGTACCCGAGGCATGGGTAAAGCCGGCACTCGAAAGAGACCGTAAACAACTGTTTGGAAAATGAAACAACATTATTTTGTATTCTGCAAAGAAGACCTGTTATTAGAAAAAACGCCCGATGGCGGCTACACCATTCCCTTTCAGGAGGAACCACCCACAGCCGTCAAACCATGGACCAATGTGATGACCGTGACACCACTCGACGGCATCGAAGTGAAGACCTATCGGATTGACAGTCCCGTGTGCGACGACCCGCGCTATGAGATGTGCGGTTTGCGACAGAGCTACTATAAACTCGATAAGGCACTCTATCAGAAAGCCGGCAAATGTCAGGAGTTGCTTTACTGGGATGCCAACACCAAGTTCTGCGGTGTGTGCGGTGCCCCTATGCGAATGAGCACTGAGATATCGAAAAAATGCACTGAATGCGGCAAGGAGGTATGGCCACAGCTGGCCACAGCTGTCATTGTGCTGATACATAAAGGCGATGAGGTATTGTTGGTGCGCGCCAAGAATTTCCGCACCGATTTCTACGGGTTGGTAGCCGGATTCGTGGAGACCGGCGAGACACTCGAAGAGGCAGTAGCCCGTGAAGCCTTCGAGGAGACAGGCGTCAAGATCAAGAACATACGCTATTTCGGATCGCAGCCATGGCCCTACCCTTGCGGACTGATGGTTGGCTTCAATGCCGACTATGTGTCGGGCGACATACACCTGCAAGCCAGCGAAATAGCAAAAGGCGGCTGGTTTAGTCGTAACAACCTGCCTACGATCCCAGAGAAATTATCGATAGCAAGAATGCTGCTCGATGCGTGGTTGGAGGAAAAAACCTAATACTCAACCAGCTTCATCGACATAGCCCCTGTATAACTGATGGTTGACTCTACCATATAACAGGTAGCCCCATCAGGGATACAGAGCGTGGCGTTAAAATGCAAACCGGCAGCATCAATATGGCTGAAGGTCATATTGGCAAAAATCGCCTCATCCAGGAATGAAGCCGGCACAAAGTCGCTATACTGCTGTTTGCGGAAATCGCTCGAATAAATCTTATGTGCCCCTTGGAAAACGCTCACGTTCATGATGTTATCATAATACACGTTTTCTACTTCAAGACCATCGTCGTTGAAAGTACGCTTAGTGACCTTGTACTTGGTGGGATTGATAGCAATATACCAGTGATAACGGGTATTGTTATAAGTCACCACTGAGTCGACCTTCACCTGATGGGTGTAGGTGAGCACACTAGGTGAGCCGTGTTCCAGCTCCACATCATTGTCGTCGCCCTTCTGCAACTTCAACAAGTCGCTATTCTGATTTTTGAACCAGAACAGGTGCTCTGTCTGTTTCACGATGCCATAAGCCGTACCAGATGCCAGATAAAGCGAGTCCTCATAGATGCGGAAATAGGTAGGCATGCTGGTTGCATCAGAGAAATAGATGGTATCGCCCTTGACCCGGAACGTCACATCACCACTCTCTTCATCAACCCACACACCCTGAAGCATCGCCTTGGCTTCCTTATCATCGGGTAACGTTGATGAGTTGTTCTGGCGGCAACCCACCAGAACAACCATCAATACAGCTATCGTTAACAGTTTCTTCATTTATTTTCCAATACAATAATATTCAAAGCCATTCTCATCCAGCTCTTCGCTATCAAAGATATTGCGGCCATCAATGACCAGCGGACGCTTCATGGCTTTCTTGACGACGCCCCAGCCGGGCAGACGGAACTCCTTCCACTCGGTGAGCAGCAACAGCGCCTCGGCATCGAGCACCACATCGTACATATCACGGCAATAAGTCACCGTATCACCGATGCGACGCTTGCACTCGTCCATGGCAATGGGGTCATAGACACGCACCTTACAACCAGCCTGAAGCAGCTTGTCAATCATCACAAGCGCCGTGGACTCACGCATATCGTCAGTCTCAGGCTTGAACGAGAGGCCCCACATGGCAATGGTCTTGCCTTTCAGGGCATCAACACCACCCACAGCCTTGACCAACTTCTCGAAGAGCACACTCTTCTGCTTTTCGTTCACCCGCTCAACGGCTTTCAACACCTCCATGGAATAGCCATTCTGATCAGCCGTCTTGATGAGTGCCTTCACATCCTTAGGGAAGCAGGAACCACCATAGCCGCAACCAGCATACAGGAACTTACGGCCAATACGGGTATCAGAACCAATACCCGCACGTACCATATTAACATCAGCGCCTACACGCTCGCACAGATTGGCAATATCGTTCATAAACGAGATGCGGGTAGCCAGCATCGAGTTGGCAGCATACTTGGTCATCTCAGCAGATGGGATATCCATGAAGATGACACGGAAATTATTAATCAGGAAGGGCTTATAGAGCTTGGTAAGGGTTTTCTTGGCCTTCTCGCTCTCTACACCTACAACCACACGGTCAGGACTCATAAAATCCTTGATGGCATTACCTTCCTTCAGGAACTCTGGGTTGGAAGCCACATCGAACTCAATGTCGACGCCACGTTTCTCCAGCTCTTCCTCAATGGCCTTGCGCACCTTCTTGGCTGTACCTACAGGCACAGTGGACTTGGTCACCACAACCACATACTTACTCAGATTCTGTCCAATGGTCCTTGCTACCTGAAGCACGTATTTCAAATCGGCCGAGCCATCCTCGTCGGGAGGTGTACCTACGGCAGAGAACACGATTTCCACATCATCGAGCACAGAGGCCAAATCAGTGGTAAACTTCAAGCGGCCAGCAGCCACATTCTTCTTAACTAACTCATCAAGACCAGGTTCATAGATGGGAATTTCACCGTTCTTCAGGCGTTCGATTTTCTTCTCGTCTACATCAACACACGTTACATTTGCGCCTGTATCGGCAAAACATGTGCCTGATACTAAACCGACATATCCGGTTCCTACAATAGCAATATTCATATCGTTAACAACTAAATTTTGTGCAAAGGTACATTAAAAATTTCATTTTCCAAGCATTTTAAGTTTCTTTTATTTGTATATGTCGATTTTTTGCAGTAATTTTGCAGCCGTGATTGAATTGGATAGACATATTGAAATACTGTTGCTCGACAACGATTGCGTGATCGTACCTAATCTGGGCGGTTTCATGGCACATCATGTTGAAGCAAGATACGAGGAAGACGAATACGTGTTCCTCCCTCCTCTGCGTACGCTGGGATTCAACCCTCAGCTTAAGATTAACGACTCACTTCTGGCACAATCGTATATCGAAGCCTATGACATCAGCTACCCTGAGGCCATACAGCGTATTGAAGACGAAGTGAACGAACTGACTCAGCACCTGCAGAACGAAGGTCGTTATGAGCTTAACAACATAGGCGTATTAGAGCTGAACGAGGATGGCAACTACATCTTCACCCCTTGTGAAGCCGGTATCCTGACACCAAGTCTCTACGGACTGGACTCGTTCGAGATGAAGCCACTGAACGTCATCAGCATGCAACAGGCTCAAGAGGCGGTTGTGAAGGAAGAGCCAAAGGCCAAGACAGAGACAGAGGTGAACAGCGTGCTCCAGCAGAATCTGGTGAACCTCGACGATAACGATACCGATGTGGTTCGCATCAAGTTCTCGTGGATTCGCAATGCAGTGGCCGTAGCCGCCATCCTGCTGGCTGTGTTCTTTGTGGCCATGCCCACAGGCAAAACCGAGCTGATGAAGAGCACCATCAACAACCTGAACAACCAGTTGCTGTTCGGTATGATGACCTCGAAAGACACCAACACCAGTGCTATCGACTTCAAACGTAAATGCACGGAGCATCCGGCTACGAAGCCAGAAGCCATACGTGACAGCATCAAGCCCGTAGCAGTGGCCGATTCTGCCAAGAAGTCCACGGAGCGCAAAGGCTATTGTATCGTGCTTGCCAGTCATGTCAGCAAGCATAATGCAGAAGATTTTATTGCCCGATTAGCCAAACGTGGCATTGAGGGTGCAGAGATCTATACCCATCGCCACGTAACACGTATCGTCTACGGACAATTCGATAATCAGTCTGACGCCTATACCCAGTTACAGAAGATTACGAAAGAAAAGGAGCTGGCTGATTCGTGGGTTTACAAATATAACTAGAACAACAATTAAATGAAGAGAGTACGCTGTCCTAAGTGCGACCAGTATATCACCTTCGATGAGACCAAGTATGAAGCTGGTCAGTCGTTGGTATTCAAGTGCCCCGACTGCGGCAAGGAGTTTGGTATCCGTATTGGTGTGAGCAAACTTCGTGAGCGCCAGAAGGACGAGAACCCCGATGAACAGGCCAACGAACAGGGATGCGGTTCAATCGTGGTTATCGAGAACGTATTCCATTACAAGCAGGTGATTCCTCTCCGCATGGGCGACAATATCATTGGGCGCTATCAGAAAGGCAATCCTGCCAACACCGCTTTCGAGACGGTTGACCCCAGCGTGGATCTCAATCATTGCACCATCACCGTGAGTCGTGATAAGAAAGGTGGCTTGCGCTACACGCTCAAGGACAACAACAGCAATACCGGCACCTTTATCGACAATGTAGAGCTCACTCCGAAAGAACGACGTGTGATTACCGATGGCACTCTGTTCACCCTTGGCGCCACCTCAATCATCCTACGCACTTCCAACGAGGAAGAATAACATGAAAGAGCGCACCTGTGGCGATGTGGCCCACCCCATGCTCCCTGTATGGATGGCCATCCCCGTCATAGCGATATTGACATTCTTCTGCTCTGCGCAGTTACTACCAAACTCATCTCGCTGATTCCTGGTAGAAAATACGTGATCGGATAAATCAAAGTCTACATGCATATTGCAAACAAAAAACCCTCACGAGGATGAGACCTCGCGAGGGTGTAACATCAGTGGAGCTGGAGGGAGTCGAACCCTCGTCCGCACAAGGAAACCATACGCTTTCTACACGCTTATCTTGGCCTTCATTTTCGAGCTGCGGCAAGACCCAAGCCACCAACCGCAACCTTATCTCCTAAA
>JAEEGK010027349.1_pt1 | contig 11528 bp, 10 predicted proteins | sample 8958771 | NCBI WGS metagenome assembly JAEEGK01 (sample SAMN16246547, study PRJNA631951) | gut metagenome | biome: gut microbiome; feature: rumen; material: SC-attached | host: Bos | place: Iran: Karaj | collected 2018-10 | reverse complement strand
ATAGCCAGAAGCGGCTGCACATCTCATCCAGTCTACAGCACAAGTATGACTATGCTCATCATTTTTGGACAACAGTATTTTAGCGGCATCGTACATGGCTTCCGGAACACCCTGATCAGCTGCATACAGGAACCACTTCAGGGCAATATCCAAGTCCTGTTTTGTCCCCAAACCCAGCGAAAACATAGATCCAAGAAGGAACTGTGAGTCGCTGTCGCCCTTCTCCCCTGCTGTGAGCAGATACCTTAGTGCAGTTTCATAGTCTTGTTTCCGCGTCCACCCGAAATAATAGTCTTTCCCTATGCTGGCTATTGCCTCGACATCTCCTTCTTCACTGAGCCTTAACAATTCCCGCATAGCATCTATCTCAATCATATTTGTTCTCTCTTTCCCTTTATTGCTTCTATGTCGGGTGCATTTTGCTTAGCCTACAGTGTGAATTCACTCTATGCTGTGCTGTCTCATTTATCGCTAGGCATGAGGTAATAGCCCCTCCCACCAACGCTTGTTTTCCAGATACCAGTTTATTGTTTTTCGTAGGCCAACTTCAAAGCCTGTTTCCGGCTGCCATCCTAATTCACTGCGAATCTTTGTCGGGTCAATAGCATACCGCAAGTCATGCCCTTTCCGATCAGTCACAAATGTTATAAGGCTTTCGGGTTTGCCCAACTCCCGGCAGATTTGACGGACGATGTCGATATTCGCTCGTTCATTGTGTCCGCCAATGTTATAGATCTCCCCTATCGTTCCTTTCCGGAGGATCAGGTCGATGGCCTGGCAGTGATCCTCCACATAAAGCCAGTCCCGCACATTCTTTCCTTCTCCATAGACAGGCAGGGGCTTGTCAGCCAACGCATGGACGATCATTAGTGGGATTAGCTTTTCCGGGAACTGATAGGGTCCATAGTTATTGGAACAACGGCTGATGGTCACTGGCAGACCGTACGTCCGATGGTAAGCCTGAACCAATAGATCAGCCGAGGCTTTGCTGGCGGAGTAGGGACTCGAAGCATGCACCGGAGTCAGCTCTGTGAACAGCAGCTCCGGTCTGTCCAACGGAAGATCCCCATAGACTTCGTCTGTACTGACCTGATGGAAACGTATATCCCCGAAGCTGCGGCAGGCATCCATAAGGATAGCCGTCCCCAGGATATTGGTATGTAAGAAAAGACCGGGATCCTCGATAGAGCGGTCCACATGGCTTTCCGCTGCGAAATTCACCACCGCATCCGGTTTTTCCTCCTCAAAGAGCCGGAAGACCCCATCCCGGTCACAGATATCCAATCTGGCAAATCTATACGGTTCCCCTTCCGGAATAGATGCAAGCGTTTCCTCGTTCCCGGCGTATGTCAGTTTATCCAGGCAAACGATCCGATCCAACGGGTGATTCCGCCGCATATAAAAGATGAAATTGCTGCCGATAAACCCTGCGCCGCCTGTTACGATCACAGTCATCTGATGTGCCTCTTTTCGCTTACCCGGCTGATAATCCTGCCCTCAGCGACGGTTTTTAAGTGCTGTCCGTAGAGGGATTTTCCGTATCTTTCCGCGGCGTTGACCAACTCACTTCTCCCGATCCAGCCGTTGCGGTACGCCACTTCTTCAGGGGCAGAGATGACCACCCCCTGCCTGGATTCGATCATGCGAACGAAATCCGCTGCGTCCAACAGGCTCTCCATGGTTCCTGCGTCCATCCATGCAAAACCGCGGCCAAGGATGCGCACATTCAGAAGCTTTTCACTGAGATACAGCTCGTTGAGGGTGGTGATCTCCAGTTCTCCCCTCGCTGAAGGCCGGACCTCCTTCGCCATGCGGCACACGCCCTTGGGGTAGAAATAGAGGCCCGTCAGGGCATAGTTGGAGCGGGGATGCTCAGGTTTTTCCTCAACGGACAGCACCTTGCCCTCCTCGTCGAATTCCACCACGCCGAAGCGCTCCGGATCGTTGACGAAGTAGCCGAAAACGGTTGCCTGGCCGTTCTCCGCGTCCAGCACCGCATCCTTCAGGTAACCGGAAAAGCCTTCGCCATAGAAGATATTATCCCCCAGCACCATGGCACAGGCGTCGTCCCCTACGAAGTTCTCTCCGATGAGGAACGCCTGGGCCAGCCCTTCCGGCCGGGGCTGCACAGCGTAGTCCAAGCGGATGCCGAACTGCTCCCCCTCCCCCAGGAGAGCGGCAAAGCGGGGCGTATCTTCCGGGGTGGATATGCTGAGGATATCCCGAATGCCCGCCAGCATGAGGGTAGACAGGGAATAATAGATCATGGGTTTGTCATAGACCGGAAGCAGCTGCTTCGAGGTGACCATGGTCAGCGGATACAGCCTTGTCCCGGAGCCGCCCGCGAGAACGATTCCTTTCATATTGCTTTGCTCCTTATCCCAGCAGCGCATAGACGGCGATCCCTGCCAGGATCATCCCCAGCGCCAGAAGCTTCGGCGGCGAAAGCCTCTCGTGAAATATCAGCACGCCGAAAATGGTGACATAGATATAGCCCGTGGCCTCCAGGATCGGCCCCATGGAAAGGGGGACGACCCGGTAGGCGAAGATCGCCAGAAGGCTTGCGGCGAAAAAGATCGCATAGGCGACGATGACCCGCACATTCAAATATTCCTTCCAAAAGGAACCGTATTCCTTTTGGGAGGCTTTTTTCAGCAGCACCTGGGCCACAGAGCTGATGAAGGTGCCTGCCAGCATCAGGGCGGCATAGGCCAGCAGCTGCCGGTTCATTCCTTCGCCGCCTTTCCATCCGCCCAGCCATAGAGGGCGATGCCGGCCAGCACCAGGACGCCGCCGATCACCTTGCCGGGGCTCAGATGCTCCCGAAAGACCAGCACGCCCCAGACGCAGCCCCAGACCACGGTGACCGCCTTATTTGCGTAGGCGACGGAGAGAGGGACGCGCTTGAGGACCTGCTGCCAGCCCAAGGCATAGACCCCCAGCAGAACGATCACGCCCCCATACAGGAGCAGGAAGGGCCAACTCAAGAACGCCTTCCCCGCAGCCAGCTTGCTGAGAATCCCGCTGGTGGAATAAACCATCAGCAGGAGATGGAGGAATAGATAGGTTTTGAGGTTGTTGTTCATTTCTCTTCGTCCATATTGATGGAATCTCCGGGTAGGTAAGGATACAGCAGTTCCGCTTCGGGTGCACCGAAGAGAAAATAGCCGTGTCGGGTAGAGCTGTCAGTAATCTCGCCGGATAGATCACCCCAAAGTGCCGAATCGCGCAGCCAAGAGGGATGCTCCCGCCGCAAGCGCTCCAGGGTCTCCATATCCTGCTCCGTGAAAATGAATCGCACAGCGGCGGCCGCCGGACCGTTTACCGGCGTCAAATCCGGCTCTTTCCCAAGGGCGACGTCGATGACGGCGCGGACAAAATCAATACCTGTGGACATTTCCACAAGGTTGCTGCCGATAAGGTCGCCTCCCATACGTCCGCCGATCTCAATAAGCCGGATATTTCCACCGGAGTCGATCTTGACCTCGGAATGAGACGCGCCGTTTTCCAGTCCCAGGCTGTCCAGGGCGTGAAAGACAACATTTTTCACTCGTTCCTGCAACGCGGGGCTGATAGGAGCGGGTTCCAAATGGCCGGTTTCGATAAAATGAGGCGCTTCCGTGGTGAACTTGCGCGTGACAGCAAGGAGCCTGTGGACACCCTGCCAGGAGATGCACTCGACGCTGTATTCCTTCCCTTCCGCAAATTCCTCGATTAGCGCCTTCTTTTCAAAACCGGCGGCTCTGGCTTTCTCCACGGCCTCCATCAAACCTCGGCGATCCTTCAGTTTCCAGATCCCGCGGCTGCCGCTTCGATCCGTGGGCTTAACGATCACCGGGAACGAAAGCTCAAGCTCCGCCGCTTCCGCCGCACTGCTCACCAGACAGCTACGGGGGCTGGGGTCACCCCGGCTCTCAAAAGCCAGCCGCATCAAATGCTTGTTCGTGCTCCTTGCAGTGGCTTCCGGGCTGTTGCCCGTCAGTCCCATGGCCCAAGCCACATAGTTGACCGTGACCGCCGCCAGATCGGAGGCGATGCTGCAGATCCCGTCGATGCTGATTTCGCGGCATTTCTCAAGGATCGCGTCCTTTTCCACGATGCTGATGGGATAGAAATGATCCGCGCTCTTTTCCCCCACGTCGTCCGCCGCCCATGCAAACACATGGGTCTCGATGCCCAACTGCTTCGCCTTTTGGATCAGTGGCTCCTGGAGATAGGAGGCACCGATGATGGCGAGTTTCTTCATTGTTTTTCCCTTTCCTTCGGCGGGAAATTCACCAGATCCCGAATCACATACTGGGGAGAATTGTTCAAGCTGATATAGATGCGGCCGACATATTCGCCGATGACGCCCAGCAGCAGCATGAGCACACCGCCGACCAGCAGAAGGACCGCCATTAGCGAACTGTAGCCGGCGGCGATTGCCGGAAAGGCGATCTTTCGGAATACCACGATCAGGGCATAGATGAATCCCACGGCGGCAGTGACAAAACCGAGCAGGGAGGCCAGGCGAAGAGGCTTGATGGAAAAAGCGGTGAGTCCGTTCATCCACAGGCTGACCATCTTTTTAAAGGTAAAGCCAGAATTGCCGCTATACCGTTCCCGCTCCTCCATCGGAACGGAAATGACGCGTCTGGTGGTCCGCAGGATCAGTCCCGTCATGTAGGGATAGGGGTTGCGGTATTTACACAGCTCCTCTGCCACATAGCGGCGCATGACCATGAAGTTGGTAAACTCCAGATCCTTTGGCCGATCCAGCATGTATTCCGTCATTTTCTTATTGACGAAGGTTCCGAAATCCTTGAAGGCGGACTGCTTCCGACTGGGATAGCCAGCCATGGAAACATCGTATTCCCCCTCCACCGGCGCCATCAGATCCCAGAATCGATCCATAGGGCATTGCCCGTCGTCGTCCATCACGACCACATAATTCCCTGCGGCCATACCGAGACCGGCCATGACCGCACCTGGACGGTTCATATTCTTCGCAAGCCCGATCAGTCGGATCCGGGAATCCGCCTCGGCCAGTCCCAGCAGCACATCCCAGACCCGGTCCGGGGAGCAGTCGTTTACAGCTATGATCTCATAATCGTATTCCGGCCTTTCTGCCAGTTTTTCCCGAATCTCCCCGGTCACGAAGGAGATGGTCTTTTCGCTGCCGTAGCAGGGGATCACGAAGCTGATCAGTCGTTTCTTTTCTTCCATTTCCAATCTCTGTTCTTCTTCGTAGCATCTCTGTTTATAAGACCGCCCGAATCGTATCACATATTCCTCGAATTCCTGCTTTATCAATCATGAGAGGGAAATTCAGAATTCGCTGCTCATGCCATTTCGCGCCAGGAAAGGGATCATTGACGGCAAACATTGAGGTAACGCGCGGATACCAGTCGCTTACTGGCTGCCCTTTTTCTAGGCATGTGTCGATGATCCGCCTTCGTAGTTCCGGCTCAACCAGAATATTGAATCTCCACGGAACCGCGCCTTCCTCGAATGGGTAAACACGGACATCATGATTCTCCAGATCACCCAGATAATTCTGATATACCGTGTATGCCTCTGCACGGGAGGCAATCGTCTGAGGCAAGCGACAGAGCTGCGATAGCAACCAATCTTTTTTCTCTCCGGGGGTGCTGAAAACAAACCCGCCTCTGCAACTATCGCGCATGACGCGATATACGGCTTCTTCAAGCATCGTGCCGCTGCCTTGATTTCTCAAGAAACGATAGAGCTTTGAAAAGAACGCCATATTCTGTTCATTTCCCGCATCCATCAGTGGAAGCATCCTTTCTGCAGCCTCTGCTGCCTCCAGGGGGATTTCATTGCTGCAGAGAAGACCACCATATCCAAGATCAAGAGTTTTTGCATACCCGGTGCTGAACAATGCGCAATCCCCAACATTCCCGACAGTATACCGGGTAGAGGCTGCACCCATCGCGGCTGCGCAATCCTCAATGAAAATCACATGCTTCTCCCGGCAAAAAGACCCGATTTCCGCCATTTGTTCGACGGGTTGTCCATACATATGTGGGATTATCATCGCTGCAATATCTGTCGACCAGGCACTGCGTACCGTATCCAAAGTGACATTTCCTGTGATCGGATCCACATCGCAGAATTTTACACTTCTTCCGGAATATAGGATGGGATATACAGCAGCATAGCAGATATTTGCCGGTACCAGAACCGCACCATGCGGGCACAACTCATTGAGACAGAGGTAAATCCCTGTAGCGGCTCTCCCGACCACAATGCTGTGCCGAAATGAAGCAGTTCCAATGGTTACAGACTGCATTTCCGATCTCCTTTACAACGTTGCCGGTTTTTGATCCTCGCGAATGAAATGATAGTTGTGGTATTTTTTAGAGAGCCATTCCTGTCGGTAATCCTCATATAGCTCTGTCAAATCTGTATAATGCGGCTCCCAATGGAGTTCTCTCCTAGCTTTTGAAATATCATATATGTATCCTCTGGTCAGTCCGGGCTTTTCCGGTTCGACAGAAACGGTACTGTGCCGTCCATCCACGCCGAAAACTCTGGCCAAGACCTGTGCTTCTTCAAACTGAGTGTGCCCGACACCACTTGCAATATTGAAGATTCCCCTGGATTCGCGGCTCCTGACCGCGGCAAGCAGCGCGGAAACTACATCTTTTATGTAGATATGATCCCGCCGAATTGTTTGATTTCCCCATACCGTAATGGGCTCTCCTTTTAGTGCCTTTTCGAAAAACAGCTCGAAAGCGCTTTTATGATAAGAACCGTCTTCCTTAAGCTGGCCGAGGATCTCACCATAACCATGTACACCCGTCAGACGCAAGGCAATTGCATTCATGTCGAAATCCTTGTTGTAGTATTCCACAAAGTTCTCGGCTGCGATTTTCGAGATAATATACGGGGAATGATCCCCGGTAAAACAGACCTCATCTGTTTCTGAGATCCGTTCTTTTTGAATGTCATTATATACCTTGTGTGTAGAGCTTATTATAACCTTTTTTATTCCCGTGCGACGGGCAAATTCAAGTGTCTTGTATGCGCCTATTGTATTGACGGAGAAAAAGTCTTCAACCGGTGTCTCGATTTCAGCCAATTTGGCAGAAAGATCCACAATCGCCTCCACGTTTTCTGCAGGGACAGAAGCGAAGCAATCTGGCTCATTAAAATCGAAATGCTGACAACGCACATGATTCTCCTGCAGGAAGCGGAATACCTGAGATGATCTTCCCAGTGCTAAAACGTCCTCGCCTCTGTTCACCATTTCAGTACAAAAATAGCGGCCTATATACCCAGTGGCACCGATAACCAGAATCACATGAATTCCCTCACTTTCCAATAGGAGTGATGATAAAGCCAGTATCCGCAGATAGAGTAATCAGAAACATTATTCAGATAGAGCAGCATAGTTTTCTAAAAATCCCCTGACCGCTTTTGTGACGCTCTCCCGGTCCGCCTCCGTCAGCCCATAGTACATGGGCAGGCGCACCAGGCGGTCGCTCTCTTTGGTGGTATACTCGTCCGCCCCGTGGAAGCGGCCGAATTTCCGCCCGGCGGGGGCGCTGTGGAGGGGCACATAGTGGAACACTGCGCCGACGCCCCGCTCCTTCAGAAAGGCGATAAAGCGCGTCCGCTCCTCCAAATCGCGGCACTTGACATAGAACATATGTCCGTTGTGCTCGCATTCCGCGGGCACCACGGGCAGCGCCAGCTTTCCCGCTTCCGCCAGGGGCGTCAAAGCCTCGTAATAGGCCTGCCAGCTGCGCCGCCGGTCCGCGTTGATCTCCTCCGCCTTTTCCAGCTGCGCCCAGAGGTAAGCCGCATTCAGCTCGCTGGGCAGGAAGCTGTCGCCAAAGTCCACCCAGGTATACTTGTCGATCTCCCCCCGGAAGAACTTGGAGCGGTTGGTCCCCTTCTCCCGCAGGATCTCCGCCCGCTCGATATATGACGGGTCGTTGATGACGATGGCGCCGCCTTCCCCCATGGAGTAATTTTTCGTTTCATGGAAGGAATAGCAGCCGAAATCCCCGATGGTGCCCAGGTATCGGCCTTTATACTTCGCCATGACGCCCTGGGCCGCGTCCTCGATAACCTTCAGATTATGCTTCCGGGCGATATCCATGATGGCGTCCATCTCGCAGGCCACCCCTGCATAATGCACCACAAGGATGGCTCTTGTGCGTTCCGTGATCGCGGCTTCGATCCTGTTTTCGTCGATGTTCATGGTATCCGGACGGATATCCGTGAAGACCAGCCTGGCGCCTGCCAGGACGGCGGCGTTGGCTGTGCTGGAAAAGGTATAGCTGGGGAGGATCACCTCGTCCCCCGGCTGCAGTCCGCACAGCAGCAGGGCCATGTCCAGGGCCGCCGTGCCGCTGGTAGTCAGCAGCACCTTATGTGCGCCGAACTTCTCCTCCATCCAGCGGCTGCAGCGGTGGGTGAACTGCCCGTCGCCGCTGATCTTATGGGCGCGGACGGCCTCCGCCAGATAATCAAGCTCCGTTCCCACGCAGGGGGGTACGTTAAAGGAGATCACTCTCTTTCCTCCTCGCTCTGCTCTGCTTCTTCCGCCTCCCCGCGTCCGTCGGCCACCGGCGCACGTGCCGGGCTGCGCTTCCTTGCCCTTCGGTCCGCAAAAAGGAAAACCAGCGTCAGCAGCAGGGCTGCGGCAGAGAGCGCCAGACCGGGCCGCAGACCGGCGGGCACATACCGCATTTCAAAGCTGTGGCTGCCCTCCGGCACATCCAGGGCCATGAACACATCCAGCACCATATGGGGCTTCGTTTCGACCCCGTCGATCCAAAAGGCCCAGCCCTCGTCCCAGGGAATGGTGAACAGAAGCTCCTGGCCGCTTTCGGCGGTAAAGGTCCCGCTCAGATAGGTTTCCTTGTGCTTTTCCAGGGCGACGGGCCGCTCCCGGACGATGGCGGCCAGCTTTGACAGAGCTTCGTTGTCCGCATAAGCGGCGCGGAAGCGCCCGCAGTATTCCTCCATGAGGACCCGGTCCACATATTCGCTGTTCACTTTGATGCGCCCGGTCACGGTATCCCCGGCGCGATAGTTGCCCAGCCAGGTGACGACAGGCTCTGTGTAGCCGAATTCGGGCGAAAAGATACCGCGGTTATATACATAGACGGGTCCATCCCGTTTGGCTGTAAAGCTGTATTCAATAAAGGACGCGAACTGGTATTCTTCCGGGAGCGCGCCATCCGGGGCAGAGACGCTTTCCGTTCCCGAAGCCGACGACGCTTGAGCGTCGTAATAGGACGTCAGCCGCCGGGCTTCGTCCCCGTCCAGCTCTCCGGGCGCATAAAAGCTGCGGGGCACAAAATGGATCTCCTCCTCCGGCAGGAACACCGGCGTATCTTCTCCGCTGAGGGCGGCCCATACCGAATTCAGGTTTTCAAACACATCGGTATAGTCTGCCTGCACAGCGTCGATACCGCTGCAGCTGAGCATGGCGATCCCCAGGGCGTCGGCATTGTAATAAAGATCATATACCGCACCGGAGTCTGCGAACAAGGGCTGCTCGGCAAAACGGGTCGCATTGAGATATCCTTTTTCCTCCGCCAAATCCTCCTCGGCGATCACATAGCGGAGGCCCAAAAGGGTATCGGTGGCAGCCGGGACACCGTCCGCGTAATAATTCCGCATATCGAACCAGGGGATACCCAGCTTCGCCAGGGATTCCCGGACGAAATCACGCTCGTTGGATCCGCCGTGTCCGACGCCGTTGTAGCCGTAGAGCATGGGATCGTTTCCGCAGGTCTCGGAACGCTGGCGGTTCACCTCCATGCGGAAAAAGCCGTAACCGCCCTTTTGAATGCCCTGTACCAGGGGATCGACCTTCTCCACGACTTCCTGATACTCGGAAAGAGACGGGTTGTTCCATTCCAAAAGCTTTTTCGTACTGCTCCGATAGTTGACGAAGAGATTCACACAGACGATGAGCAGCGCGATGACCTCAAAGACACGCCGAGGGTTGGCTTCCGGTCTTTTTTGGTGCATCCGCCAGGCAAGGAAAACCAGCAGCAACAGGGCATAATCCAGCAGGATAGCGCTTCCGGAAACGAATTCATACTGCTTGCTGAAAATCACCACTGTTGCGATCACCATGACCGCCAGGCAGCGCTTCAGATCCGCATCCGGCACGGAATCCAGATGCTGCCACAGCTCCGCAGCAATGAACAGAAGCAGGAAAGAAACTACATAGGAATAACGGAAGTTGAACCAATTGGTGGTCGTTCCCCCATGCAGGAGCATATCGAACGCGATGATCCAGAAGCCCAGGAGGTAGAAGCCGAGGAGGCACCCGGCAGCCCACTTTTTTCGCTTTGAAATACCTTTATTCTGAAAGAAGAGGACGACCAGCGCCACCGGCAGGATGCCGACGAACACATTGGGATGTCCGTTGATTTCCTCCGCCGGGGAATTCGCGCCGGAGAAGAGCTTGGCGCCGATCTCCAGGAAGGGCATTTTTTCACTGAAGGAAAAATCCGCAAGGCCGGTCTGCTCCAATCTCCCACCCTGCAGAGAGAGGAATGCAGGGAGCCAAAGGGCCGCCGCCAATAGGCCGCCGCAGAGGGAAGCCAGGGCATAGCGCAGGAAAAGGCGCTTCCGCTTTCCACGGAGTTCCTCCCCACCGAAAATCATCCCGGCGGCAAATAAGAGCACAGAGGCTACGCAAAGGACGAAACCGAAAAAGAAATTCAGAAACAGTGCAGCGGCGATGGCCAGGATATACAGCAGAGGGCTTTTCCCCCGAAAGAGCTTCCATACCCCCAGGACCATAAGGGGCAGGATAGGCGCGGCTGTGAAAAAGCAGGCCTGAAAGACATTAGCCACGCTGAAGCCCATGAGGGCATAGGAGGTGGAGAAGATGAGGTGGCTCCGCCTATGCCCATAGACGCCGGCCAGAAATATATACGTAGTCAGCCCGCTGAGGCTCATACTCAGGGCGGATACGAAGGTAAAGACGACGGGATAGTCCTGTACTTCTGTGAAAGACAGAAGAAAGGCAAAGGGCGTCAGCAACACACCGTTGAGATGGCCCGTCATATTGCCGCCCAGCCCCTTTTCAAAGGAATAGAGGATCCCCTCCAGTCCCCGGTACATCCGGGAGGCATAGGCAAGAGTATTGATATAAAGTCCGTTGGCGTCGGCAATCAGAAGCGTCTTGTCCCCGAAGGGTGTGACCTGCAGGCCCGCCAAGGCGATTAGGAGGATGAGCAGCGGGAGAAAATAGGATGCCAGGACGCAGAGAGCGGGCCTCTCCTGGCACAGGCGGGGACCAGATCCCGCAGGTGTATACAGTTTCATAAGCAGCACCGCGTTTCTGTGGAGATGGATATGATATATACTTTGCTGTAACTATTTCAGTTTAGCATCTTTTTAGGACTTCGCAATCATCAAAACTTAGTTCCTCTAGCAATCATAAAATGAGCGCTCCCCCGCTAGCAGGGGAAGCGCTCGGTTTCCGGGTTATTTGCTGTCTTCCTCACCCGGATAAAGGCAGGCAGCAAAAATAGCAAGCTAGTTAA
>JAEEGK010027347.1_pt1 | contig 11528 bp, 15 predicted proteins | sample 8958771 | NCBI WGS metagenome assembly JAEEGK01 (sample SAMN16246547, study PRJNA631951) | gut metagenome | biome: gut microbiome; feature: rumen; material: SC-attached | host: Bos | place: Iran: Karaj | collected 2018-10 | reverse complement strand
TAGTTAAACGTACACGACATACTTTACGAATAGCTGAGTTAGGCTTCTTCGGAGTAGTAGTATACACACGAGTACAAACACCGCGCTTCTGTGGGCAAGCTTCTAATGCTGGAACCTTGTTCTTAACAACTTGCTTAACACGTGGCTTACGTACTAGCTGATTGATTGTAGCCATTTACGCTCCCAAATATATTTAAAAAAATCACGATAATAAATTATCAGTCCCTGTATTCTATAACATACAAAAATGTAAAAAAAAACAATATTAAAGAATACAGTCAGCGAATTATACATTTATAAATTTGAAAATTCAATATTAGGTTATATATTAGCCACAAAAAAATTATTTCCAGACAACTGGAGAGCCATGTTTCACTATTATATTTATTAATTCATCATGATTAAGGGAATCAAAACCTAATATTTTTGCTTTATCAGTTACACCATAAGCTTCGGCATAGGTATCTATTACATAGATTTTGGCATTGGTTGTGAATTTGATTGAAGAATCATTCAGCAGAAGAAGGGCGTCGTTTGACATAATAACAGCATCATCACTTCTAAGAAATGAGATACACCTATTCCATAAACGTTCATCAAATACTGTAAATATATTAATCTTCACACTGCACCTGTTAGAAAGTAAACACATGTTTTGACTGACAAATAATGGTATAGCACTTTTCTGATGAAATACAGGTTATTCCTGATATTGTATCGGACAATCGCTTTCTGACACTATCTGATAATTCACCATTATCCTCAACAAACACGTTGTTTATATCGTAAAGATCCAACATTCCAAACGTTTTAATAAAGTCTCTTTCTCCTGTCAGGACTGGCTTTAGAGATGATGCGTTAAAAAAAATCGGAACACATTCCTTCATAAAAACTACGGATACATCATCATTAAAAGCACTTATCCCAAGCACAAAATCAAGAAATTCTCTGAATTTTGAAAGATTGCAGGAATTAATTACACAAACAATACCACTCATAGGGATATCACCCTATCCGCATTCTTAATCATATCAGACAGTTCACCAAGACCTGAGCAGGTAAAATCTTTTGAGGTACAGGACTTATCCACACCTCTTCTTAATCCAGCAGATTCACAAAAATAAATCTTTGAGCGACGGGCAAGCTCTGAAAAAATAGATTGAGGATTAAATTCGTCAGAAGCCGGACTTATCGTCTTTAATGCATTGTATACACCATCTGAGTACAAAAAAATTTTCAAATGATGACCTGCTTTCAAAATAGAAACGGATAGATCAAGCGCCAGTTTAAGTCTTGAGTCTCCGTACGGACCTGAAGTAATTACTAAAACAAAATTCATTTGTACTCCGGAAAGGGTGCCAAACACCCTTTCACATAAGATCAATTAGTCTTTGTAAGCTACAAGTTCAACTTCACAGAGAACATCCTTTGGTAATCTTGCAACTTCAACACATGAACGTGCTGGAGCAGAAGTACCAAAATACTCAGCATAAACTTCATTGAATGCAGCAAAGTCATTCATGTTCTTAATAAAGCAAGTAGTTTTTACTACATCAGTAGCAGCAAAACCAGCTTCTTCAAGAATGGCAATAAGATTACGGCATGACTGGTGAGCCTGAACTTTGATATCACCGGTTACAAGAGTATTTGATTTTGGATCTAATGGAATCTGACCAGAGGTAAACAGGAAATTACCAACCTTTGTAGCCTGAACGTATGGACCGATAGCTGCTGGAGCATTTGGAGTGTTAATTACAACTTTACTCATATAAATCACCTTTAATATAACAATAATAATGAAAGTGAAATTATTATAAATCTAAATTTAAAAAAAGTATAAAAAAAGCATACTGCAAAACAGTATGCTTTTCGTAAAGAAATTTATAAAGTAATCAGATAATTACTTTAATTCAACCTTAGCACCAGCTTCTTCTAAAGACTTCTTAAGAGCTTCAGCTTCGTCCTTTGAAGCGCCTTCCTTGATCTTAGCAGGAGCAGATTCTACTAAGTCCTTAGCTTCCTTAAGACCTAAACCGGTAGCACCACGAACAGCCTTGATTACGTTGATCTTGTTAGCACCAACATCAGCTAAAACTACGTCGAATTCGGTCTTTTCTTCAGCAGCAGCAGCGCCAGCAGCTGGGCCAGCAACAACAGCAGCAGCGGCAGAAACGCCGAACTTTTCTTCCATAGCAGCTACGAGTTCAACAACTTCAACAACTGACATACCAGCGATTGCTTCTAAAATTTCTTCTTTAGTCATTTGATAATTTCCTAAAATTATTTGTTAACAATAAAACTATAATTAAGCAGCTTCTTTGAGCTTGTCGCCTAAGGCAGCTAAAGTACGAACTAACTTGCCAGCTGCAGCTTCCTTCATGGTTGCCATGAGACGTGCAATTGCTTCTTCGTAAGTTGGTAATGTAGCTAAGCGATCAATATTTTCTGCTGAAATGAATTCACCTTCAAAAGCAGCACCCTTTACTGAGAAATTCTTGTTGTTCTTAGCGAATTCCTTGAACAGACGGGCAGCAGCGCCTGGATGATCAAAAGAAAATGCAACAAGAGTTGGACCAGTGAAGGTTTCAGCCATACATGCGAACTCGGTACCTTCTACGGCACGGGCAAGCAGAGAGTTACGTACGATTCTTGCGTCAACCTGGTTGTCACGACATAACTTACGTAAAGCAGTCATGTCAGCAGCAGATACACCACGAGAATCAGCAACTACAGCTGATTTAGCGCTCTTGGCAAGTTCAGCAACTTCAGCAACTATAGCCTTCTTGTCGTTGATTAATAATGCCATTTAGCAAAACTCCTGGAAAATAACCCGACAAATGTCGGAAACACCCTTTTCAGGGACTTCGGAAATATCCAGAAAAAAGAAATCTTTCTCTGAAGTCTTTTCCGTCTGCGCAGGAAATTAAGGTCACCCACCTGCGGTCTTGGACGGGAGTCGGACTCCCGAACAGGATGAGTTTACAAACCCATCCTAAAAAAACTAGTCTGCCAGACCATTCTTATCCAAAGATACGCCTGCACCCATAGTAGATGAAAGGAATACTCTGGTAATGTACTGACCCTTAGCGGTAGCTGGCTTAGCCTTCTTAACAGCAGAAATAAGAGCGTTAAGGTTTTCGATAAGAGCTTCGTTGGTGAAACTAATCTTACCGATGGCAGCCTGAATGTTACCCTGCTTGTCGTTACGATAACGAACCTGACCTGCGATAGCGTTCTTAACAGCTTCAGCAACGTTAGGAGTTACGGTACCAACCTTTGGATTAGGCATTAAACCGCGTGGACCGAGGATCTGACCTAACTGACCAACAACACGCATTGCATCAGGAGAAGCGATAACTACGTCAAAAGCAATTTCACCCTTCTTAACCTGATCAGCAAGATCTTCCATACCAACGAATGAAGCACCTGCAGCCTTAGCTTCTTCAGCCTTTGCACCCTGAGTAAATACTGCAACACGTACAGTCTTACCGGTACCGTTAGGAAGAACTACAGAACCGCGAACAGTCTGATCAGACTTACGTGGATCGATACCTAACTGAATAGCAACGTCTACAGATTCATCGAACTTGCAGGTAGCAAACTTACGAATAACTTCAACAGCTTCTGCTGGAGAATATTCCTTGGTCTTATCAACGCCTTCCTTGATAGCCTTCATGCGCTTTGATAATTTAGCCATCTATTAGTCCTCCACCTGAATACCCATTGAACGTGCAGTACCAGCGATTGAACGAGCAGATGCTTCTAAATCAGCACCAGTCATGTCGCCGTCTTTCTTTCCAGCAATTTCAAGAAGCTGAGCCTTGGTAATCTTACCAACGATTTCAGTACCAGGCTTGTGAGAAGCGGTCTCTAAACCTAAGGTCTTCTTGATAAGGAATGATGCTGGAGCAGTCTTGGTAACAAATGTAAATGATTTGTCAGAGTAAACAGTAATAATTACTGGAACAGGTGAACCCTTGTCCATCTTTTCTGTCTTGGCGTTGAATGCCTTACAGAATTCCATAATGTTTACACCATGCTGACCTAAAGCAGGACCAACAGGAGGAGCTGGGTTTGCCATACCAGCCTTAACCTGAAGCTTAATATATGCTTGAACTTTCTTAGCCATTTTTATGCCTCGCGGGTTCAGACGCATGCAGAAATGCACACTCCCCAATTAATAAAAAATAATAACTTCCTCACAAAATAGAGGTGGTGAGATTATACTCAATTATACGATTGAGTCAACATTTATTTTCAGTAAATAAAAAAGAAGAGGCTTCCCCCTTCTTTTTACAACCTTAAGTACTAGTACTAAAGATCTTTTTCTACCTGAGAGAAATCCAAATCTACAGGAGTATCTCTACCAAAAATTGAAATTGAAACAGTGACACGATTCTTTTCATAGTCAACTGCTTCAACAGTACCTGTAAAGTCTTTAAAGGCACCTTCTTTGGCTCGAACCTTTTCACCAACTTCAAATTTAGTCTTCTGGGTTGGAGCATTTTCAGTTTCTTTAAGACGACCTAAAATTCTCTCTGCTTCAGCGTCAGTAATAGGCATTGGATGATCTATGTTACCACCAACAAAACCAAGAACACGGTCAGTATGGCGAACAAAAAGCCAGGTCTTTTCATTCATCACCATGTGAATAAGCACATACCCAGGAAAGAACTTCCGCTGAGACTCACGCTTCTTACCGTCGCGATATTCCTTTACTCTTTCCATTGGAACCAGAACATCGTCAATCAGTTCTTTCATCTCTTCATTCTGTTCAATACTCTGAAGAAGAGTTTCTCTTACTCTCAGTTCATAGCCAGAAAATGCCTGAATAACGTACCATCTTTTTTTAGCACCTGAATTTGAACTTTCTGTGGTCATATCTGTTCCTTAGATTGAATTGACACTGTCAAGAATAAACATAAAGAATACATCAAACACCCAAAGCATAAGAGAAAGCATAACTGCGATAATGCCTACCATAATGGTTACCTGCTTGGTCTTCTGTGCATCAGGCCAAACTACGCGTCTTACTTCTGTGTATGATTCTTTGGCAAAGGATAATCCCTGTCTACCCTTATTAGTACAAAGAGCAACAACAACAGCCAGAAGAACTACAAGAACAACACCCAACCCTTTCAACAGTGAGTTAATGCTGTCGTTAAATACGTCGCTGTATTCTTTATTTAAATAATAATTACCGAAAATGGCAACAGCACACAGTAAGATTGATAAAATCCATAATGATGCATTTGCACCTACAGAAATCTGTCTTGTCAGAAAACTGTCAGCAACATTTTGGGTTGATGCATTAACAACTGGATTTTTGTTCTCAGCTTTAGAGGCCATTATTAAAATCCTTATTCAAACACTACTTATATAAATAAACTTTGCTTCACTTGAAAGCAAAGTTAGTATATCACTAAAATTATAAAAATCTAAAAAAACCCCGAAAATATCGGGGTTTTTTATCTAGTCAGATAAGATTATTCGATAACCTTAGCAACAACACCAGCGCCTACAGTACGGCCACCTTCACGAATTGCGAAGCGTAAACCCTGTTCCATAGCGATTGGGTGAATTAAGGTAACGATCATCTTAACGTTATCACCAGGCATAACCATTTCTGCACCACCTTCTAATTCAATAGTACCGGTGATATCGGTAGTTCTGAAATAGAACTGTGGACGGTAACCCTTAACGAATGGAGTGTGACGACCACCTTCATCCTTGGTTAATACGTATACTTCTGATTCAAACTTGGTGTGTGGAGTGATTGAACCTGGCTTTGCAACTACCTGACCACGTTCAACTTCTTCTCTCTTGGTACCACGTAATAAGATACCTACGTTATCACCAGCACGACCTTCGTCGAGTAACTTACGGAACATTTCTACACCGGTACAGGTGGTCTTTGCAGTATCACGGATACCAACGATTTCAATTTCGTCGCCTACGTGAATGATACCACGTTCAACACGGCCGGTTACTACGGTACCACGACCTGAAATTGAGAATACGTCTTCGATTGGTAATAAGAATGGGTGATCGATATCACGTACTGGGTCAGGAATGTAGGTATCGAGAGTCTTAGCTAATTCGATAACCTTTTCTTCCCACTTAGCTTCACCGTTTAATGCACCTAATGCAGAACCACGGATGATTGGGGTGTCATCACCTGGGAAGTCGTATTCAGATAATAAATCACGTACTTCCATTTCAACTAAGTCTAATAATTCTTCATCGTCTACCATATCGCACTTGTTTAAGAATACTACGATATATGGTACACCTACCTGACGTGCTAACAGAATGTGTTCACGAGTCTGTGGCATAGGACCATCAGTTGCAGCTACTACGAGAATAGCACCATCCATCTGTGCAGCACCGGTGATCATGTTCTTTACATAGTCAGCGTGACCTGGGCAGTCTACGTGTGCATAGTGACGGTTTTCAGTTGAGTATTCAACGTGTGAAGTGTTAATGGTGATACCACGGCTCTTTTCTTCTGGAGCGTTATCGATCTGGTCGAATGCTCTTGCTTCACCACCGTAGGTCTTTGCTAATACAGTAGTGATAGCTGCAGTTAAAGTAGTCTTACCATGGTCTACGTGACCGATTGTACCTACGTTCACGTTAGTCTTTGTACGTTCAAACTTTTCCTTTGACATACCTAGTTCCTCTAATAAAGTGATCACTGTAGGCATGAAACGCCACAGTTTCAGACGATGTGAAATTATTTAAAATAAAACATGGAGCGGGCAGCGGGAATCGAACCCGCATCACAAGCTTGGAAGGCTTGGGTAAGAACCATTATACGATGCCCGCCCTAATCGTATACAAACCATGAATGGTGGAGGGGGAAGGATTCGAACCTTCGAAGACAGAGTCGGCAGATTTACAGTCTGCTCCCTTTGACCGCTCGGGAACCCCTCCAGTCAGGTTTTACAGGAAATAACCTTTAAAGTTACCCTGTGGGTGCGAATATTACATGAAAAGATTAACTCATGCAACACCTATTTGTTAATATTTTACATTTTTCTCAAATTTTTGGCTGTTACATCGTATTTACGCACAATATTTAATCAATATTTCCAAAAATCTGCTGTCATAAATATCTTTTACAACTTTTATTATTTTTACATTCTGTTTATTATAGAATACCTAGGTTTATTGAGTTGTTAATACCTTAGGTAACTGTCATGAATAAGTCAAAACATAATTATGAAACTCTGTATTCATCTCCTGAGTCAGAAGAAATAATATTAACCAAGAACATGCTGATAAATTGTTATGGCATCGAACCTGTTGCGGATGCCGTAATAGACAGTCTGCTACGAAAGAACAATTCCGCATTAACTGAACCTAATCCCAAAATCATAATAGGTATTTCTGGCAGTGTTTCCGTAGGTAAATCAACTTTTTCGGATTTACTGTTATTATCGCTTAACAGACGTTACCCGCAATTAAACAAGCAGGTAGTTTCAACAGACAATTTTATTTATCCGACAAGGATTCTTAAGGAAAGGAATCTTCTTTCGCAGAAAGGTTTTCCCGTCTCATATGACTATCCGAAACTTATCCAGTTTATTGAAGATTTCAAACACGGAAAAAACAATATTGCTTACCCGCTGTACTCACATAAACTTTACGATATATCTGACTCTCCTCAGTTTTTAACAGACTGTAACATACTAATGCTAGAGGGAATCAATGTTCTTTCAGACAGTTTCATCCCTGAGAATTCCCCTGTAACAGCCAACGTAAGAGATTTTCTCGACATTTCACTATTTATCGAAGCTTCAGAAAATGATTTGTTTTACTGGTACAAAAACCGATTTATGTCTTTAATTGAAGATGCAAAAACAAATCCCGAAGAGTCAGCTTTCAAAAAAATGATTCACATGACTCAGGATGAACTGAATAATCTCATGCACTCCTTATGGAAGAATATAAATTACAAAAATTTTATTCAGTACATCCAGCCATCCATGATTCATGCGGATCTCATTGTAAACAAAGCAAGAAACCATTCAGTTACCAGCATCAGAAGAAAACTTCCTTAAACTTGTAAAGGACAAATACTTACAATCTGCCTTTTATGCCGGTATCCAGATTCTCGGGAAGACGGAGGCTTACATCACCAACCAAAATCTCCTTTTCTTCCCCGTTCTCTGTGCTGAGCAACAGTGCTCCTGATGAGGTTATTCCCATGTTGATGCCATATGTTAAATTCTTATCAGTTACGACAACAACTTCCCTTCCCCTGTAAACATCAAACTCGTTAAAAAGTCTTACAAACGAACTTAAACCATGTTTGCGGTATTCCTGCAGGTCTGCATCAATATACGAACAAAGTCTCAGTAAAAAAAGCGAACGCGAATCACTGTCATTTCCGGCAACCCCCACACAGTCCATATACCTATTGGCCGCCAAGGCATCAAGAGTGAACAAAAAGTCCCTGGTCGTGTTCAATCCTATACCTATCACCACACGTACAGAATCAGTACTACAGGTGGATTCAACCAGAATACCTCCGGCTTTTTTTCCATCTATATACACATCATTTGGCCACTTAAGACCTACGTTTTTCTGCCCCAACTCTCTTAAAGCATTAACTACGGAAACACCGGCAACGATACTCAACCCGCCAATCTCAGTGACATCATCGAAATTACATGCATAGCTGAACATTATCTGATCGCCGAATCTTGATATGAATTTACGTCCGCGTCTGCCTTTTCCACCGGTCTGATAACCGGAAACCACAACTGAACCTTCTGCGAAATTACTTTTTCCTATTAGATATGAATTCGTAGATTCTATGGAATCAAAATATTCAAGATTAGGTCTTTTTTGTAAAATGGTTTTGTTGTAAAACAAGGGAATATACTGCAATTGATACCCCCTACCTACAACCTTATTAAAACGGAGACCGTTTTCTGTAAGATTTTTAATGTGGTTCATTACTGATGTTCTGGTTTTCCCTATCGCATCACCAATTTCCACACCGCTGTGAAATTTTCTGTCTGACAGGATTTTTAAAATTTTGTATTCGTCAGACGTAAACATAGTAGCACCAAAGCTTCCTATAAAACGCATTCACCGTTTCTCCCAAAAATTCTCACTTCAGGAACAAGCTTAATGCCGAATTTTTTATGTACTTCAGATCTAACGAATCTTGCAACATTGACCACTTCATCCGGAGTCGCCTCACCATGATTTACAACAATAAGCGACTGCTTATCGTACGTTCCTGCATTGCCTAGTCTCAATCCCTTGCAGCCGGCTTTTTCAATCAGCCATCCAGCTGCAAGTTTTACATTATCATCACCTTCAGTAAAATACCCGGGAACAGTATCATACTCAGCCTTGAGTTCTTCATAAGTGCTAATGTTCACAGTCGGATTTTTAAAAAAGCTTCCGGCATTACCTATTACTTTAGGATCCGGAAGTTTTGATTTACGGACATTAACCACATGTTCATAAATCTGCTCAGCCGTTGTCCCCTGCAGTTCTGCCAGTGAGGCATAATTCAAATTAGGTTTCCATTCTTTTGGAATCTTTAATTCCACAGCCGTAATAATATATCTTCCGATATTTTCCTTTTTTTTAAAAATACTGGTTCTATAGCCGAATTCGCAATCTGAAGCCTTAATCCTGGCAAGCTTATTGTTATTTAAGTCCAGTACTTCAACATAACGGCAGAAATCTGAAAATGACGCACCGTATGCGCCAATGTTCTGAACAGGGGCAGCACCGGCAGTGCCTGGAATAAAAGCAAGATTTTCCAATCCGTAAATCCCGCGCTTAATACAGGTTCGGATAACATTATCAAACCTTTCACCCGCCTGAATCTTCACGAAATGATAGTTGGCATCTTCACTGAATTCGTAACCGAGCAATCTGTTTATCAGAACAACTCCGTTAAAATCATCGGTAAAAAGGACATCGGATCCCTCACCCAGCACAATAAATGGCAATCCGGATTCCTTAATTTTTTTAAAAGCCATGTCAAACATGACAAAATCATTGATAACGAATCCGTATGTCGCTTCCACATCCAAACCAAAGGTATTATAGGCTTTCAAATTAAAAGACATATCATAAACTCCTTATATTACAAATGATGAAGCGACCTATACAGCCTATTCAGGAATCCGTTCTATGCATCCGCCGAGGGCACGGAACTTTTCTTCTATTTTTTCGTATCCGCGATCCATATGGTAAATTCTGTCTACAATGGTGGTTCCCTTGGCTATAAATCCAGCAATAACCAATGACGCACTGGCACGAAGATCTGTAGCCATTACCTGAGCTCCGCTAAGTCCGTTACAGTCGCGGCAGATTGCACTGTTTCCCTGGAGTTCAATATTAGCTCCCATACGATTAAGCTCTGGAACATGCATAAATCTGTTTTCAAAAATCGTTTCCGTCACTACACCGGTCCCCTTGGCAATAGCATTCAGCAATGTGAACTGAGCCTGCATATCCGTAGGAAACGCAGGATACGGAGCTGTAGTAATATTCACAGGCCTAAGCTCTCTGTTTCTCATATCAAGCTTGATATAGTCATCACCACACTCAACCAATGCACCGGCTTCTTCTAGTTTTGAAATAACCGCCGTCATGTTCTTTGGATCGGTCTTGTGGCATGTTATGCAGCCTCCACTCACAGCAGCAGCCACAAGAAAAGTACCAGTTTCAATTCTGTCAGGCTGAACTGTATATTCACCGCCATGCAATTTATCCACGCCTCTTACAGTGATATCATTAGTTCCTTCCCCACTGATATCAGCGCCTAGAGTTTTAAGGAAATTAACAAGATCAACAACTTCAGGCTCTCTTGCGGCATTCTGCAATCTGGTTTCACCATAAGCCAGTGTTGCAGCCGACACAAGGTTTTCCGTACCGGTTACAGATACCATATCCATGTAAATGTGAGTGCCTACAAGCCTGTTATTTACGCGAGCCTTGATATAACCTGATTCGATTTCAACATTTGCGCCCATCTGTTCAAGACCATGAATATGGAGGTTAACAGGTCTTGCCCCAATGGCACAGCCACCGGGAAGTGACACATCTGCAGTACCAGTTTTAGCAGCAAGAGGTCCCAAAGTTAAAATTGAAGCACGCATGGTTTTAACAAGTTCATACGGAGCCTGTGAATTTGTTACGGTACCGGTTATCTCATAACTGCTTTCATCAAGCTGTTTTACTGTCTTTCCGGAAATTTCCAGTAATTTAAAAGAGGTCTTAACATCCCTTAAGTTAGGAACATTGTGTAAAACAACCGGCTCATCAGTAAGAATTGTGGCAAGAATAATAGGTAAAGCCGCATTCTTAGCCCCTGAAATAACGACATCTCCGATAAGAGCCTTTCCACCTTCAATCTTAAATTTATGCATAATCAGTGACCATTACAAGGTATCAACAATCAAATAACAAACCGTCAAAATTTTACAAATGTTTAGTACAAAACTCAACAATAAACGTTGTTCGTAACAACTTGTTTATTACAAATTAAT